>Ga0308166_1000627_pt1 | contig 45567 bp, 38 predicted proteins | sample PhyCR2_2_FD_202137 | JGI IMG/M metagenome (GOLD analysis project Ga0308166, IMG submission 202137) | Phyllosphere microbial communities from UC Gill Tract Community Farm, Albany, California, United States - DLSLCC.R2 | ecosystem: Host-associated > Plants > Phyllosphere > Unclassified | place...
GTTTAATGAGCGACATTTACCGTCTGCTGAAGCGGTTTTCAGCAGTATCAAGACGACTGGACCAGGTCAGTTTTAAACAGAAAGGTCATCAATGAGCTGGATTGAACGCATTCTTAATAAAAGCAACATTACGCCCACAAGTCGCGCCAGTATTCCGGAAGGAGTGTGGACAAAATGCGACAGCTGTGGCCAGGTACTTTATCGTGCCGAGCTGGAGCGTAATCTTGAGGTCTGCCCTAAGTGCGACCACCACATGCGCATGCATGCCCGTGAGCGCCTGGCGAGCCTGCTCGATCAGGGCACGCTGGTTGAGCTGGGCAGCGAGCTAGAACCCAAGGATCTGTTGAAGTTCCGGGATTCCAAAAAGTATAAAGATCGTCTGGTTGCTGCACAGAAAGCCACGAATGAGAAAGATGCGCTGATCGTGATGAAAGGTCAGCTGCACGGTATGCCGGTTGTGGCGGCCGCCTTTGAATTCGCCTTTATGGGCGGCTCAATGGGATCGGTGGTTGGCGCACGTTTCGTCCGGGCTGTTGAGCAGGCGCTGGAAGATAACTGCCCGCTGATCTGCTTCTCCGCCAGTGGCGGTGCGCGTATGCAGGAAGCGTTAATGTCGCTGATGCAGATGGCCAAAACCAGTGCCGCGCTGGCGAAAATGCAGGAACGCGGTCTGCCGTATATTTCGGTGCTGACCGACCCGACCATGGGCGGCGTGTCTGCCAGCTTTGCGATGCTGGGCGATCTGAATATTGCCGAACCTAAAGCCCTGATCGGCTTCGCGGGTCCACGTGTGATTGAGCAGACCGTTCGTGAAAAACTGCCGCCGGGCTTCCAGCGGAGTGAGTTTTTGATCGAGAAAGGGGCGATTGATATGATCATTCGTCGTCCGGAAATGCGCTATAAACTGGCGAGTCTGCTGGCAAAAATGATGAATCTGCCCGCACCGCTGCACGACGGTGAAGCGTTCGCACCTGCGACGATCCATCCGGAGAGCAACGAGGCCTGACAGGAGACAGAAGGCGCGCAGGTCGCGCCTTCCACCAATGCACCGTATACCTTGCGGCTTTCATCGGGTATAAATTTGCAAAACGGGACATATGGACAATCTTCACCTTCCTCAAGCCACGTCGCCTTTGGCCACGTGGCTTTATTATCTTGAGCACCTCCACTCTCAGACGATTGAACTGGGCCTGGATCGTATTCGCCAGGTGGCGCAAGGTCTGGACCTGCTCAAGCCTGCACCCTTCGTTTTTACCGTTGCGGGCACCAATGGCAAAGGTACCACCTGTCGCACCCTGGAAACCTTACTGATGGCAGCCGGCTATCGGGTTGGGGTTTACAGCTCGCCGCACCTTGTGCGCTACACCGAGCGCGTCCGGATTCAGGGGCAGGAACTTAGTGAAGCCCAACACAGCGCCAGTTTTGCCGACATTGAGGCCGGACGGGGTACGGTTTCTCTGACCTACTTTGAATTTGGCACGCTGTCGGCGCTTAACCTGTTTAAGCAGGCGGGGCTGGATGTCGTCATTCTGGAAGTCGGGCTGGGCGGTCGGCTGGACGCGACCAATATTGTCGATGCGGATGTCGCGGTGATTACCAGTATCGCGCTGGATCATACCGACTGGCTTGGCCCGGACCGTGAAAGTATTGGCCGGGAAAAAGCCGGTGTCTTCCGCCAGGCGAAACCCGCCGTGGTCGGTGAACCTGATATGCCTGCCACAATTGCTCAGGTTGCCCGTGAAAAAGGTGCGCGGTTAATGCAGCACGGGCGCGACTGGCACTATCATCAGCAGGCAGAGAGCTGGTCGCTGCGCGATGCGCAAGGCGAGCTGCATGATTTACCGCTGCCTCAGGTGCCGTTGCCAAATGCGGCTACCGCACTGGTGGCGCTGCGCGCCTCCGGGCTGAACGTGAGCGATGCAATCATTCGTGCGCATCTGCCGCTGGCGATTTTACCGGGACGCTTTCAGACCATCAGCGAATCCCCACGGGTGATTCTGGACGTTGCCCACAATCCGCATGCGGCGACCTATCTGGCCTCGCGACTGGCTGCATTGCCGCAAAGCGGACGCGTCCATGCGGTTGTGGGGATGCTGCACGATAAAGACATTGCGGGCACTCTGGCGGCCCTGGCACCTCAGGTGGACTGCTGGTATTGCGCACCCTTGGCCGGTCCGCGCGGTGCCAGCGCGGAGCAGCTCATGGCGCACGTAACGTCCGCTCAGGCATTTGCGGATGTTGAACAGGCCTGGCACCAGGCGCGCCAGCAGGCGGAAGCGCAGGATATTATTCTGGTCTGCGGCTCTTTCCTGACGGTGGCGCAGGTTATGGAATCGATTGAAACGGAGAAAGGACGTGGCGAGTAAGTTTCAAAACCGTTTAGTCGGTACCGTTATTCTGGTGGCCGTCGGCGTGATCGTATTGCCGGGGCTGCTGGATGGTAAGAAAAAACATTATAAAGAAGAATTTGCCGCGATCCCGCTGGTGCCCAAACCCGATGACCAGCAGGACAGCGAAATGGTGCCGCCGGTGACGCAGTCGCTGCCTGCGCATCCGCCAGCAGGCGCAGGCAGTGCGGTCAGCCATTCTGATACGGATGATGATGCCGCCGCTGAGGGCGGTAGTCAGCCCGAGCAAAGTAGCGAACCGAGCGTGGTCTCACCGCCACCGGTCCATTCGTCTCCGGCCACGACAGCGCCGAAAGCCAGGCCGGTTGAGCCAACCCGACCCAAACAGGTTGAGCAGGCTAAACCGAAGTCGGTCGAGCAGACGCAGAGCAAACCGGTAGAAAAAACCAAACCGGTTGAGCAGGCTAAGCCTGTTGAAAAAACCAAACCGGCCGAGCAGTCGCAGCCGGCGGAAAAAACCGCGCCTGCGGAGCAGCCCAAAGAAACGCAGCCTGCCGGTCAGGCTTACGTTGTTCAGTTAGGCGCACTCAAGAACGCCAGCAAGGTTAACGAGATTGTGGCGAAACTGCGCCTGTCGGGTTACCGGGCCTATACCGTGCCGTCTACGCCCGTGCAGGGGCAAATCACCCGCATTTATGTGGGGCCGGATGCGTCAAAAGCGAAGATGCAGGCGGCCGTCGGCGAGCTGAAGAACGTTTCAGGCTTGAGCGGCGTGGTTAAGTCTTACAGCGCCCGCTAAAGCGCCGATTGGCGCTGCCGATAGAAATAACAGGCAGCGCCAATCGGGATGAGAACGGCAGTGCCTGACCCGGCTTAACGCTAAATTTCTGACAACTTTTCAGCCTGTTAGCGGGGTGAAAATGACACAGGCGACGACGGATTTTTTCATCGCCTTTTTTATAGATGCAGAACCTGAAAACCCCTACGCAAACGTTTTCTTTTTCTGTTAGAATGCGCCCCGAACTGGAAGCAGGGGTGCAATGGCACTGGCGCTGGAAGAGTTCATGATCTGGATTGATTACGTCATTATTGCGGTAGTTGGTTTTTCGGCTTTGGTCAGCCTAGTTCGAGGGTTTGTCCGCGAAGCCTTATCTCTTGTTACCTGGGGATGCGCGTTTTTTGTCGCCAGTCATTACTATGCCTACCTTGCAGTCTGGTTCACAGGTTTTGACGACGAACTGGTTCGTAACGGAATCGCGATTGCGGTGCTGTTCATCGCGACCCTGATTGTGGGCGCAATCGTGAACTACGTTATCGGCTCGCTGGTTGAGAAAACTGGCCTGTCGGGAACCGATCGGGTATTAGGCGTTTGTTTCGGGGCATTGCGTGGTGTGCTCATCGTGGCCGCTCTGCTGTTCTTCCTGGATACATTCACGGGCTTTTCAAAGAGCCCGGACTGGCAGCAGTCTCAACTTATTCCCGAGTTCAGTTCTATAATCAGGTGGTTTTTTGACTACCTGAAAAGCACGTCGAGTTTTTTGCCCCGGTGAGACCACCGGGCGTACGGCTTAATGAGGAAATGACAACATGTGCGGTATTGTCGGTATCACCGGTTTCATGCCGGTCAACCAGTCGATCTATGACGCGTTAACGGTGCTCCAGCACCGTGGGCAGGATGCCGCAGGCATTTGTACCATCGATGCGCTGAACTGCTTCCGCCTGCGTAAGGCTAATGGTCTGGTCAGCGATGTTTTCGAAGCGCGTCATATGCAACGTTTACAAGGCAACATGGGGATTGGTCACGCACGCTATCCTACCGCGGGCAGCTCCAGCGCTTCTGAAGCCCAGCCATTCTACGTTAACTCGCCGTACGGTATTTCCCTTGCCCATAACGGTAACCTGACCAATGCCCACGAGCTGCGTAAGCAGCTGTTCGAAAAAGGCCGTCGTCACGTTAATACCACCTCCGATTCTGAAATCCTGTTGAATATCTTTGCGCAGGAACTGGATCGTTTTCAGCACTATCCGCTGGAAGCCGATAACGTGTTTGCCGCCATCGCTGCCGTCCACCAGCAGGTGCGTGGCGCCTATGCCGTGGTGGCGATGATCATCGGTCACGGCATGGTCGCCTTCCGCGATCCTAACGGCATTCGGCCACTGGTGCTGGGCAAACGCGTCATTGCCGATGGCCGTACCGAGTACATGGTCGCCTCCGAAAGCGTGGCGCTGGATACCCTGGGTTTTGAATTTATCCGTGACGTGGCACCGGGTGAAGCGGTTTACATCACTGAGCAGGGGCAGCTTTCAACCCGTCAGTGTGCCGAAAACCCAAAAAACAATCCTTGCCTGTTCGAATACGTCTATTTTGCGCGTCCGGACTCCTTCCTGGATAAGATTTCGGTCTACAGCGCCCGCGTGCGCATGGGCACCAAGCTGGGTCAGAAGATCGCCCGCGAGTGGGAAGATCTGGATATCGACGTGGTGATTCCCATTCCGGAAACCTCAATGGATACCGCGCTGGAAATCGCCCGCATCCTTGATAAGCCTTACCGTCAGGGATTTGTGAAAAACCGCTACGTGGGCCGCACCTTTATCATGCCGGGCCAGCAACTGCGCCGCAGCGCCGTTCGCCGCAAGCTCAACGCTAACCGGGCTGAGTTCCGCGATAAGAACGTGCTGCTGATTGATGACTCAATTGTACGTGGCACCACCTCCGAGCAGATTATCGAGATGGCGCGAGAGGCGGGCGCGAAAAAGGTCTATCTTGCGTCTGCCGCGCCGGAAGTGCGCTTTCCTAACGTCTACGGCATTGATATGCCCAGCGCGACCGAGCTGATTGCCCACGGCCGTGAAGTGGAAGAGATTCGCCAGATTATCAAAGCAGATGCGCTGATTTTCCAGGATCTCGATGACCTTATCGAAGCCGTACGGGAAGAGAACCCGGATATCCTGCAGTTTGAGTGCTCCGTCTTTAACGGCATCTACGTGACGAAAGACGTCGATCAGGGCTATCTTGAATATCTGGAATCCCTGCGTAACGACGATGCGAAAGCCATCGCCCGTCAAAACGAAGTTGAAAACCTCGAACTGCATAACGAAGGGTAAGCGAACCTGAATGCAAAAAGGAGGGCGGGATTTATCCCGCCCTCTGTGTTTTCTGCCGGTCTGCGCTATTATGGTGCACTTTGCCACTGCAAGGTTGAACGATGAAACGACTCATTATTGGTATTTCGGGCGCAAGCGGCGTGATCTATGGCGTCCGGCTATTGCAGGTCTTGCAGCAGATCAGCGACGTGGAAACCCATCTGATCATCAGCCATGCGGCACGTCAGACGCTGAGTCTGGAAAGCGACTACAGCCTGCGGGACGTCCAGGCGCTGGCCGACGTGGTTCATGACGTGCGGGACATTGCCGCCAGTATCTCCTCCGGGTCGTTCAAAACGTTGGGCATGGTGATCCTGCCGTGCTCAATGAAAACCCTGTCCGGTATTGTTCACAGCTACAGCGATTCGCTGCTGACGCGCGCAGCAGACGTGGTGCTGAAAGAGCAGCGTAAACTGGTCCTGTGCGTACGTGAAACCCCGCTGCATATTGGTCATCTGCGCATGATGACGACCGCGGCCGAACTGGGGGCCATCATCATGCCGCCGGTGCCGGCGTTTTACCACCGTCCAACCACTATCGAGCAGCTTGTCGATCAGACCGTTAATCGGGTCATTGATCAGTTTGATATTGAACTACCGCAGGACTTGTTTGTGCGCTGGCAAGGTGCATAAGCGTGTTCTTTCGCCCTTCTTTGGTGCAGAAACGCGGGGGCGATCACTGTTCCTGCATTTCTTGAACTAAAAGTTAACAACATCGCTTTTTCTCTGCGACATCACTGATATATTCCTTTCACAAACCCAGTCTTTTCGTCACCAAACGGGCGGCTGGGCAGACGGCAAAACTGCAGAACTGGCATGAAACATGCACAGGAAAAGGCAGTGTTCGTCGCAAACACACATCATGCATCACATAACAATAAGCAATTTACTTGAGGGTAATCTATGAAGAAGCGTGTTCTGGCTCTTTCTTTAATGTTGGGCCTGTCCAGTGCGGCCAGCGTATTTGCAGCAGTACCGACCTCGATTCGTGTCGGCACTGACCCAACATATCCGCCGTTTGAGTCGAAAAACGCGCAAGGACAGCTGGTTGGTTTTGATATCGACCTGGCTAACGAAATCTGTAAACGTATCCAGACCAAGTGTACCTATGTAGAAAGCGATTTTGATGCGCTGATTCCGTCGCTGAAAGCGAAGAAAATCGATGCCATCATCTCCTCGCTGTCCATCACCGCTAAACGTCAGGAAGAGATTGCGTTCTCAGACAAACTGTATGCCGCTAACGCACGTTTAGTCGCGCCGAAAGGATCAAAAATCGAGCCGACGCCTGAGGCGCTGAAAGGCAAAAACATCGGCGTGCTGCAGGGCACTACTCAGGAAACCTACGCGAATGAGTACTGGCGTCCAAAAGGCGTGACCGTAACGCCTTATGCCAACCAGGATCTGGTCTATCAGGATCTGACCGCAGGCCGCATTGACGCCGCCTTCCAGGACGAAGTTCAGGCCGCCGAAGGCTTCCTGAAACAGCCTGTCGGTAAAAGCTATGCGTTTGCAGGTCCGGCCGTGAAAGACGATAAAATCTTCGGTGTCGGAACCGGTATGGGATTACGTAAAGACGATACCGAGTTGAAAGCGGCCATCGATAAAGCATTTGAATCAATGCGTAAAGACGGTACCTACGACAAAATTGCGAAGAAATACTTTAATTTCAACGTGTACGGTGACTGATCTGTCGTCCTCGCCTCTGTTGTTCGCATAACAGAATAAGCCCTGGGTTGTCCCGAACTCTCTGGTCGGAGCAACCCTGTGTCATCGGCTATGCGAGAACAGAAGCTGCGCTGCCCGTCTGCACGACGGCGCAGCGTCGTTTCCACCCCACGACAGGACCTTTTCCATGTTGTATGGCTACTCTGATGTCATTTTAAAAGGCACGCTGGTTACGCTTGAGCTCGCCCTGAGCTCGGTGCTGCTGGCGGTGATCCTGGGTCTGATTGGCGCAGGCGCGAAGCTGTCGCGCAATCGCCTGCTGTCACTGATTTTTGAGGGCTACACGACGCTGATTCGTGGCGTGCCCGACCTCGTTCTGATGCTGCTGATTTTCTACGGCCTGCAGATCGCTCTCAACCATCTCACCGATGCGCTTGGCCTGGCCCAGTTCGATATCGATCCCATGGTGGCTGGCATCATCACCCTGGGCTTTATCTATGGCGCCTATTTTACCGAAACCTTCCGTGGCGCCTTTATGGCGGTGCCAAAAGGGCAGATTGAAGCCGCCACGGCGTTTGGTTTTACCGGTTCGCAGGTTTTCCGCCGTATCCTGTTCCCTGCGATGATGCGCTACGCGCTGCCCGGCATCGGTAATAACTGGCAGGTGATCCTGAAAGCCACGGCGCTGGTTTCCCTGTTGGGGCTGGAGGATGTGGTAAAAGCCACGCAGCTGGCAGGTAAAAGCACCTGGCAGCCGTTTTATTTTGCTATCGTGGCGGGCGTGATTTATCTGGTCTTTACCACCTTGTCTAACGGCATTCTCTGGTGGCTCAATCGCCGCTACACGGTCGGCGTGAAGAGGGCGGAGCTATGATCGAGATTATTCACGAATACTGGAAGTCGCTGCTCTGGACAGACGGTTATCGCTTCACAGGCGTGGCGATTACGCTATGGCTGCTGATTGTCTCGGTCGTACTGGGCGGCTGCATGGCCGTGTTGCTGGCGATTGCGCGTGTATCACCCAATCGTTTTATCAGCCTGCCGGTGTGGCTCTTTACCTATGTGTTTCGCGGTACGCCACTCTATGTGCAACTGCTGGTGTTCTATTCCGGCATGTATACGCTGGAAATCGTGAAAGGCACAGAGCTACTGAATGCGTTTTTCCGCAGCGGCCTGAACTGTACGCTACTGGCATTTACCCTTAATACCTGCGCTTACACCACGGAAATTTTTGCCGGGGCGATTCGTGCCGTGCCACACGGTGAAATCGAAGCGGCGCGAGCCTATGGCTTCTCGACCTTTAAACTGTATCGCTGCATTATTTTGCCTTCTGCACTGCGCACGGCCTTACCGGTTTACAGCAACGAAGTCATACTGATGCTGCACTCTACCGCACTGGCCTTTACCGCAACCGTGCCTGATTTGCTGAAAATCGCCAGGGACATTAACGCGGCAACCTATCAGCCCTTTACCGCGTTCGGCATTGCGGCCGTGTTATACCTGATTATTTCTTACGTGCTGATTAGCCTGTTTCGTCTTGCGGAACGTCGTTGGCTGGCGCACGTGAAACCTTCTTCATCGCATTGAGTAAGACTATGGCTGATAACAAATTAAGCGTCACCGACCTGCATAAACGTTACGGTGAACATGAAGTATTAAAAGGTGTGTCATTGAACGCCAATGCGGGCGATGTCATCAGTATTATTGGCTCGTCGGGTTCCGGGAAAAGTACCTTTCTGCGCTGTATTAACTTCCTCGAAAAGCCGAGTGAAGGCACCATTGTGGTCAACAAGACCGCTATTACCCTGGTACGCGATACGGACGGCCAGCTGAAGGTGGCAGACAAGGAGCAGCTGCGCCTGCTTCGTACCCGTCTGACCATGGTCTTTCAGCATTTCAACCTGTGGAGCCACATGACGGTGCTGGAAAACGTTATGGAAGCGCCGATTCAGGTGCTGGGCCTGAGTAAAGCGCAGGCACGTGAGCGCGCGATTACCTATTTGAACAAGGTCGGCATCGACGAGCGCGCGCAGGGAAAATATCCCGTCCATCTCTCGGGAGGGCAGCAGCAGCGCGTCTCCATTGCCCGCGCGCTGGCGATGGAGCCGGAGGTGCTGTTATTTGATGAGCCCACCTCAGCCCTGGATCCTGAGCTGGTCGGCGAAGTGCTGCGTATTATGCAGAAGCTGGCCGAAGAGGGGAAAACCATGGTGGTGGTCACGCACGAAATGGAATTTGCCCGTCACGTCTCCAGCCACGTCATTTTCCTGCATCAGGGGAAAATTGAGGAGCAGGGGCCACCGGCTGAATTATTTGGTCAGCCCAAGAGCCCGCGCTTACAGCAGTTCCTGAAGGGATCGCTTAAGTAGGCAAGCTATCGGTTATTCAGCAGGCGCACGGCGGTGGCTTCATCGGTCACCAGGCCCGATATCCAGCCGCCGTTCAACGCCGCCTGAATAGCGGCATATTTTCGCTCCCCGCCGGCAAAGCCGATGATATTGCGCGTCGTCTGGCTTTCCAGCGCCACGCTGGTTAACAGCGCATCGGTTTCCCCTAACACGCGTTCGCCCTGCTGATTGAAGAAATGACCGAGCATTTCACCGACCACGCCGCGCGCATTCAGCGCCTGCACCTGGCTGTCTGTGATAAAGCCTTCGGCATGGAGCGGGCAGCCGGGATTGACCTCCCCAATTCCCAAAAAGGTGACGTGGGCCTGTCGTGCACGGTTGACCACGCGCTGATAGACCTGATGCTGGCACCACATCTGCTTATCGTCTGGGCTGTCGGCGAACAGCGGGGCGGGAATGAAGAAATACTTGCCCTGCATTTTTTCAGACAGCTTAAGCGGCACGTCGTAGCGGGTGCCTGAATCGTCGCGGGCGATGGCCCCAATCATGGAAACACAGTGATGCTGCGGTCGTTCAACCCAGGGAAGCGCATCAATAATGGCACGCAGGGTTTTTCCCGAACCGATGCCAAACACCTGCGGCTCGTCGTTATTGATAAACTGCGACATCACCTCTGCGCCTTCTACCGCCAGCATTTGCTGTATGGCATTGTCGTCCAGATCGCCGGAAGGCACCACGCGGCAGTGCTGCAGGCCAAATTTCTCCTGCACGTCGTGCGCCAGACGCAGGCAGTGCGTCACGGGGTGGGCGATCTTTACGCTGACCATGCCCATTTCACGCGCCCCGGAAATCAAACGCTGGGCCACCTGGCGCGACAAACCCAGTGCCCGGGCGATCTCCTGCTGTGTTAACCCAGCGACGTAATACATCCAGGCGGCACGCGCCGCCAACTCCTGTTTCTTCTCTTCTTTGTTCATTGCGCCATTCCCTTCTCTGCGGATCGCCATTTTATCGCGCAATCTGTTTAAAAGCCTATCAGGGCAAAAGCTCAATTAACGGGCCAATGTCTTAAATGTGAAATTAATCACAGAACCTTGACGTTACCTCTGATTAACATATGTGAATCGGGCAAATGCCCTTAATTTAAACAAATGCCTAAAGAGGTCATGATGACACCATCAGTTTGGATGCATATCGGCGCAGGCTCTTTCCATCGTGCCCATCAGGCATGGTATCTGCACCGCCTGATGCAGCAGGGCGACAGCCGCTGGCATATCGCGCTGGGCAATATCCGCGATGACGCAACGCCGTTGCTGACGCAGCTAACCGCCCAGCAAGGGGAATATGTGCTGGAGACGGTCACGCCTGAGGGCGAGCGTCACTACGAGACCATTACCTCCATTCGGCAGGTTCTGCCGTGGGACAAAGAGATCAGCGCGCTGGTGCAGCAGGGCGCCGATCCATGCACCCGGGTAATCGCCTTCACCGTGACCGAAGCGGGTTACTATTTAACACCGGAACATGAGCTTGACCTGCAGCAGCCCGATATTCAGGCGGATCTGAATGGCGAGGCGCGAACCTTGTATGGCGCGCTGGCGCGTATCCTGACGGCACGCGTCGTCAACGGTGGGGCGCCCGTGACCCTGTTGAACTGCGACAATCTGCGCCACAACGGTGAGCGTTTCCGTCAGGGTTTTTTGGCCTTCCTTGCGGCAAAAGGGGCAGGTGAGCTGGCCGCCTGGGTGCGTGACAACACCACCTCGCCGAATACCATGGTGGATCGAATCACCCCGCGTCCCACGCCTGACGTCGCGGAGCGCGTTCAGGCGGCAACCGGTAAAGATGATGCGGTGCCGGTGATGGCGGAGTCCTTTATCCAGTGGGTGATCGAAGACGATTTTATTGCCGGGTGTCCGGCGCTGGAGCAGGTGGGCGTCGAGCTGGTCGAGTCGGTGTTGCCCTGGGAAGAAGCCAAGATTCGTATTCTCAACGCCACCCACAGCGCCATTGCCTGGGCGGGCACGCTTATCGGTTTGCTTTACATTGATGAAAGCACCCGGCAGAAAGCCATCCACCAGATGGCATGGGAATATGTCTCACAGGATGTCATACCTTCACTTTCACCCAGCCCGCTCAACCTGGCGGAGTATCGGGATGTTGTTCTGTCCCGCTTTAGCAATCCGTGGATAAAAGATACCAACCAACGTGTGGCGGCTGACGGTCTGTCAAAAATTCCCGCCATGGTGACGCCGACGCTACGGGAATGCTATCAGCGCGGCACGCCGCCTGCGGCCAGCCTTGTGCTCCCGGCGCTGTTCTATCTGTTTTTGCAACGCTGGGCCAGTGGCGAGCTGCCTTATGACTATCAGGATGGCGTGCTGCAACCTGAAGTGGTACAGCAGTGGTTTGCCCATGCCGATCCGTTACAGGCTTACATGACCCAGACGTCCCTGTTTGCTGAGCTGGCCACATCACAGGATTTTCATGCGCGGCTTAGCACCACCGTCGCCGGGCTGGAAACGTGGCAAGTCCAGCCAGAACAACCGCTGGCCGTGGTTTAGGGGGCGAATATGTATCTGGGTATCGATATCGGCACCTCTGAGCTTAAAGCGCTGATCGTGAATGCGCAGGGCGAGATCGTGGCATCGGAACATGCCGCCCTGGCCGTGCAGCGCCCCCATCCGCACTGGGCAGAGCAGGACCCGCATGACTGGTGGCGCGCCTGCCATCAGGTCATCACGCGTCTGCGTCAGCAGGCACCTCTGGCCTGGTCTGCGATAGAGGCGATTGGGCTGTCAGGACAAATGCACGGAGCGGTGCTGCTGGATGAGCAGGGTGAAGTTTTACGGCCCTGCATTCTGTGGAATGACACGCGCAGCGCGGCAGAATGCCACTGGCTGGGTCAGCATCATCCCGAAATCATGCACATTAGCAGCAACATGATCATGCCGGGCTTCACGGCCCCAAAGCTGTGCTGGGTGGCCCGGCACGAGCCTGACTGCTTTCGCCGCATTAGCAAAGTGTTATTGCCAAAAGATTACCTGCGCTGGCGCCTGACCGGGCGCTTTGTCACCGATCCCTCGGATGCCGCAGGCACCTTATGGCTGGACGTCGCCAAACGCGACTGGTCAGCGGCACTGCTGTCCGCAACGGGAATGCGTCGTGACCAGATGCCTGCACTCGTCGAAGGGAATGCCGTCAGCGGCACGTTACGGCCGGCGATTGCCGACGAATGGGGGCTCTCCTCGTCGGTCATCATTGCAGGCGGCGGCGGGGATAATGCCACCTCGGCGGTTGGCGTGGGCGCCGTGAATCCTGGCGATGCGTTTATTTCACTTGGCACCTCTGGCGTCATCTTTGTGGTTAATGACCGGCTGCAGGCCGATCCGCAGTCAGGCGTGCACGCTTTCTGCCATGCGCTGCCTGACCGCTGGCACCAGATGAGCGTCATGCTCAGCGCCGCAAGCTGCCTGCGCTGGCTGTGCCAGTTGCTCTCGGTCAGTGAAAACCAACTGCTGGAAGAGATTGCTGCGCTGGGTCCGGCACAAAAACAGCAGGCCCCGCTTTTCTTGCCTTACCTCTCTGGAGAACGTACTCCGCACAACGATCCTGATGCGACGGGCGCGTTTTTTTATCTGCGGCACGAAACCCAGCGTGCCTTACTGGGCTATGCGGTGCTCGAAGGCGTAGCCTTTGGCCTGGCCGACGGCCTGACCGTCTTAGGGGAAGGACGGCGTGCCATTACCCAGTTCAGCCTGACCGGCGGCGGCGCGCGCAGCAGCCTGTGGGCGCAGCTGATCGCCGATGTGCTGGCGCTGCCTGTCGTGACGCATCCCGCCAGCGCATCCGGTGCACTGGGCGCGGCGCGCCTGGCCTGGCTGGCTGCGGGCGGTGATGAAGCGCAGGTGTGTCTTAAACCCCCGATACAGGCGCGCTTCCTGCCCAATCCTGAGGTTCGTCAGGGGCTGCAGCAACGGCTGGCTCAGTTCCGTGAGCTTTACCGTCAACACTCTCAGTCCCGTTCGCTGGCCTGATTAACCTGTAACCAAACAGAGAAGGACGATCGTCATGCACTCTACTGCGTACTGGTTTGGCTTGCCCAAACATCTGATCTGGGGATTTGTCGCCATCGCTGTTTTTATGGCAGGTGACGGTTTTGAGATGGCGTTCCTGTCACGTCATATTACCGATATGGGATTCACGCCGGGGCAGTCGGCGCTGGTGTTTACCTTTTACGGTTTAGCGGTGGCGCTGGCCGCCTGGGCATCCGGTGTGGTGGCGGAACTGATTACGCCGCAGCGCGCTATGCTGATCGGTTTTATCTTGTGGGTTGTCATGCACGCCCTGTTTATGAGCCTGGGGCTGGGGATGCGCAATTATCCTCTTATGCTGCTGTTTTACGGTATCCGTGGCCTGGCCTATCCGCTGTTCATCTACTCATTTATGTTGCTGCTGGTGCAGGTGCTGCCACGGGAACGGCTGGCGGCCGCCACGGGCTGGTTCTGGGCGATGTATTCGGTGGGCATCGGCGTGGTCGGGAGCTATCTGCCCAGCCTGATCATTCCTTCTATTGGTGAAACCGGCACGCTCTGGCTGGCGATTGGCTGGGTAACCTGCGGCGGCTTGCTGGCCTATTTTAGCCTGCGCAACGTGCCGGTCGATCGTTCTCGCGTCAACTTACCCCTGCGGGAAAAAATGACGGAAATGTCGCGTGCGGTGACTATCCTGTTCACCAACCAGCATGTGTTTTACGCCTGTCTGATCCGCATTATTAATACGCTGTCGCTGTTTGGCTTTGCCATCATTATGCCGCTGCTGTTTGTGGATCGGCTTGGGTTTACGCTCTCAGAGTGGCTGCAGATTTGGGCGGTGTTCTTTTTTGTCACCATTTTTACCAATATCTTCTGGGGCATCATGGGTGAACGTATTGGCTGGATTCGCCAGGTGCGCTGGTTTGGCTGCCTCGGCATGGCGATCTCCAGCCTGGCGTTCTATTACCTGCCTGTCTATGCCGGTCACAATTTCCTGGTCGCCCTGATTCCTGCCGTGATGCTGGGCATTTTCGTGGCGGCCTTTGTGCCCATGACGGCGGTTTTCCCTACGCTGGAGCCCCATCATCAGGGCGCGGCCGTCTCGGTGTATAACCTGTCCGCAGGCATGAGCAATTTTGTTGCGCCCGCCATCGCCTCCATGATGCTGCCGTTCTTTGATATCGTCGGCGTGGTGTGGGCTTACACCTGCCTGTATGTGTTTGCCGGTGTGCTGACGTTTATCATCCGCGTACCGCAACCGAATCACGGCGCGCTGCGTTCCACGGTGAAGTCGAAAACCGCGGTCACCTCTCAGTAAAAAAGGGAAGGGGAGCGAGTGCTCCCCTGATCCTCAGCTTTTCACCACATCCTGTAATGCATTCTGCAGCTCATACCAGCGGAAGCGAAAACCCGACGCCTCCAGCCGTTTTGGCAGCACATGTTGCCCACCCAGCACCAGTACAGACGATTCTCCCATCATCAGCTTGATGGCACTGGCGGGCGTGCGCATGAAAGCCGGGCGGTGCATCACCTCACCCAGGGTAGCGGCAAACTGCTCATTGCGCACGGCGTAGGGCGCAACCATGTTAAAAGGGCCGCTACAGGCATCATCGTCGAGCAGCCACAGAATGCCGCTGACCATGTCATCAATGTGGATCCACGGCATATACTGTTTGCCGCTGCCAATCGGGCCACCAATTCCCAGCTTAAACGGCAGTTTCATTTTACTCAACGCGCCGCCTTCTCGCGTCAGCACCACGCCGGTACGCAGCAGGCAGACGCGGGTGCGCTCACTCTGTGCGGTCAGCGCCAGCTGTTCCCAACGGGCGCAAAGTTCGTGGGTAAACTCGTTCTGTCCGGGATCGTCCTCGGTTAATACCACGTCGCCCGTGTTGCCATAAAAGCCCGTTGCCGATCCCGAAATCAAGACGCGCGGTGGCGTGGTACTGGCGTTAATCAGGGAGGCAATGCGCTCCGTTATCTGCCAGCGGCTCTCGCACAGCTGCCGTTTGTGGGCCTCTGTCCAGCGTTTATCCGCGATGGGTTCACCGGCCAGGTTGATAACGGCATCCACGCCATCCAGCGAGTGCTGTTGCGCCAGGCCTGACCAGAGCGCGATATCTTCCCCCAGCATGTCTCGTGCAGCGGCAACGTCGCGCGTGACCACGCTGACCGTGTCGCCACGCTGTTGCAGACGTGGAATAAGATGGCGGCCAATAAGCCCGGTTCCACCGGTAATTAAGATATGCATAGTGCGGCTCCGTCTGAATTTTTATTTTTTGCTTACTTCATCATAGAAGAGTCGTACCCGTGTGGCGTGAGCCGCTTCGTAATTTAGTCAGTTGAGCGCAAACATCGGACCAGCGCCTGGTTGTTTTCAGAAATAAAAATCGGTAAAGATGATGCACCCCTGTCAGCTATTTGAGGTAGCAGATGAATTACCCCTCCATCACCCTGTGGTCAGATTCATCTTTCTTTAGTCCTTATGTCATGTCGGCTTATGTTGCGCTCAGCGAAAAAGGGGTGCCTTTTAGCGTAAAGCGTATCGATTTATCGCAAAACCAGCAGCATGCTGAGGCCTATCGCGATCTGTCCTTAACCTGCCGCGTCCCGACCTTACAGGTCGATGACTTTATGCTGAGTGAATCATCGGCCATCTGCGAATACCTCGAAGAGCGTTTTGCTGCCCCTGAATTTGAACGCCTCTATCCCAAAGATCGCGAGAAACGCGCCCGCGCCCGGCAAATTCAGGCCTGGCTGCGCAGCGATCTGATGCCCATTCGCCAGGAGCGCCCTACCGAGGTGTTATTTGCCGGTGAGCGCTTTGCGCCCTTGTCGCCTGCAGCCGTTGAGGCCGCCGAAAAACTGATTACCGCTGTTCAGCGCCTGTTGCCAGAACGTCAGCAAAATTTATTTGGTGAGTGGTGCATTGCAGATACCGATTTGGCTGTCATGCTTAATCGACTGGCGCTGCATGGCGATACCTTGCCTGCGCGTTTGCAGCACTATGCTGAGTTTCAATGGCAGCGGGCATCAGTACAGTTATGGCTAACGGAAAGCGGCAAAAATCGCTAGCGATCGGCGCTTGCTCAAGTTGTCATAAGTGATTACCTTACGACACACTATGATATAGGTGTGGCAAACAGCGCGTGCATAAAGACACGCTAAACAGGAAAGGGTTACGGATGGTGGATCAAACTGCTGGTGGCGAAATCGAATGGGTCGATATCGTAAGCGAAGAGAATGAAGTCGTTGCACAGGCCACGCGTGCGCAGATGCGCGCGCAATGCTTACGTCACCGCGCGACCTATATCGTGGTTCATGACGGTATGGGGAAAATACTGGTTCAGCGCCGTACTGAAATCAAAGATTTTATGCCAGGCAAACTGGATGCGACGGCTGGCGGCGTAGTGCAGAGTGGCGAAGACATGCTTGAATCGGCGCGGCGTGAAGCCGAAGAGGAGCTGGGCATTGCGGATGTGCCTTTTGCAGAACATGGCAAATTCTATTTTGAAGATGAGCATTGCCGCGTCTGGGGAGGATTATTCAGCTGTGTGTCGCACGGCCCTTTTGCTATGCAGGAAGAAGAAGTGGATGAAATCTTCTGGATGACCCCGGATGAAATCACCGCCCGCTGTGATGAGTTTACCGATGATTCACTCAAAGCCTTATCCCTTTGGCTGAGCCGCAACAACGAAAACAGTCACTGATACCTTCTGTTAGCTTTGCGGGCGGTCGTGGCCGTTCGCAAAGCGGGCACGCGGCGTTGATCGCCGCCTCATTCGCCTGATGATCAACTTCCCGCCTTTTGTCGATCGCTCGCCGTGCCAGGGCACACCTTGCGCAGCCGCGTCGGACAGGGCGCATGTAACTATTCGACCTGCCAGAATGAGAAAGCGGCTATGAGTCAACGTCGCGCGTCATCTTCAGCGCCAGGTGAAGAGGCGCAGGGCACATAGGTCACCATTCTCAGCCCCGGAAAGTCGTGCAGATAAAAACTGTGATAACGCCAGGTTTTCAGCGCGCCCCCTTCAGCTGAGAACTGCTTGATGCCTTCATTGCCGCTGATGACCCGATACTGGTCCCACAGCGCTTTGAAATCGCTGTTCTGCAGCAGTTGGCTGATCCTGGCCTGGAACCGGGGATGGCCGTTTTCCAGATCGACACGGACGCGAAAACGCGCAACCAGCTTTTCTGCTTCATCGTGCCAGCGTTCGCCAAAGTTTATGCGCGCTGCGGGATGATTAAACATAAACCATAAGATATTGCGGTATTCGGGCATCAGGTCGTCAAAATCGGTCAGCAGCGTCGCAAGCGGCGCATTCCAGCACAAAACATCCAGCAGCGTATTGGTGATGTAGGTAGGAAGCGGCTGCTGCTGAACGATAAGCTGCAGCGAAGAAGGCAGGTTGCTGGTGATGTCAGTCGTCGCTATCTCTGCTGCCAGCCTGTGCAGGTGTTGCGCCTGGTCGTCGCTCATTGACAGCGCATCTGCCAGCCTTTCCAGCGTCTCGTGGGTCACGGCATTGGCCCGGCCCTGTTCAATGCGCGTGTACCAGTCAACGCTGATGCCCGCGCGTTCAGCCACTTCTTCCCGACGTAACCCCGGCGTGCGCCTCGGTTTACTGGACTGAATTTTGGCTTTCTCAGGCGAGGTCGTTTCTCTGACCGTTCGAAGAAACAGACCCACATTCTTATTAAGTGACATGTTTTCTCTCTGACTGGGCGTGGCGGGTCCTGGGATAAGGCAGACACTGAATAACCCCTTTTAGGCGCTCTAGACTACAACCTCCTGTGATAGGTGAGGAGAGAAAAATGAAAGCTGTCGTTCTGAAAGCGTGGGGCGAACCCCTGGTTTATTCGGATGTGCCCGAACCGGTTTGCGGTTCAGGTGAGGTCCTTGTCGAGGTTGTCGCTGCCCCAGTGCTGAGTTACACCAATGAGGTATTTTCCGGCCAGCGCCATTATTTACTGGATCTGCCCGCCATACCGGGCTGCGGTGCCGTGGGAAAAGTGCTGGAAACCGGCCCGGACGCGACCCAACTGAAAAAAGGGATGTGGGTTTTTTGCGATCCTACCGTCAGATCGCGCGACAGTGCGTTAATGCCTGACATCGTTCTGCAGGGCTGGAGTGCACGCGGTGGAGGCGGCCTGGCACTGCAGCAATATCATCGTAACGGATCCTTTGCCGAAAAAATCCGCATTCCCACCGAGAATGCCTTACCGCTGGGCGAGATGGCCCTAGATGATGCCAGGGCCTGGTGCGTGGTTAATACACTGCTTATCGCCTATGGCGGATTGCAGGCTGGTCGGTTTGAGCCGGGGGAAACCTTGCTGGTGAGCGGCGCAACTGGCAATTTTGGCAGTAGTGCCGTGGCTATTGCGTTGGCCATGGGTGCAGGCAAGGTCATTGCGACGGGGCGCAATACGGCGATACTGCAGGATCTGGTTGCGCGCTTTGGTCCACGGGTTATTCCGGTGCGCCTGACAGGGGATGAGCAGACGGATCTCGCAGCCTGTCAGGCGGCGGGCGGCTTTATCGATATGGTGCTGGATTTTCTTCCGCCCGCCGCGCCAGCCTCTGCGGTGCGTACGGCGGTCATGAGCGTTCGGCCTTACGGACGGGCGGTGTTAATGGGCGGCGTCGGGATGTTGGGCGGAGAACCGCTGTCTCTGCCTTATCCCTGGATCATGCGTAACCTGGTGACGATCAAAGGGCAGTGGATGTACGAACGTGCCGACAGCCATAAATTAATTCAGTTGATTCAGCAGGGGCAACTCGATCTTCACCACTGGACGATAACGCCGTTTGCGCTCAACGACGTGGCGCGTGCCGTAGAACATGCGGCACAGCATGCTGGCCCGTTTCAACAAACTGTGGTGGTACCGCCCGTTCAGCGCCTGGCGTGATTTTGCCCATGACCAGGCTGACAGAGGCTGGGTGCGCACTATCCAGATCAGACAACCGCCCACACGTTAACAATGTGGGCGGTTTAACAACCGGAACCGGTTTCCTGAATGTTATCTAAACCGGCTGTGGCTGGCGCATCTTTTCCCCGCGCCGCCGCAGGACTTCCATGACGATCAGTAACAGGAGCGAAGCCGCAATCATAATTGTGGCGGCGGCCGCGATAGTGGGATCGAGGTTTTCACGAATACCGGCAAACATCTGAATCGGCAGCGTCCGCTGCGTTGGGCTGGCAAGAAACAGCGTCACGACAACTTCATCAAATGAGGTGGCAAACGCGAACAGTGCCCCGGAAAAAACGCCCGGTGCAATCAGCGGCAGGGTGACTTTTCGAAACGCCAGCAGCGGAGAGGCACCGAGGCTGGCAGCGGCCCGCGTCAGATTGGTGTCGTAGCTTTTCAGTACGGCGACCACCGTGATCACCACAAAAGGAACGCCCAACAGGGCATGGGCTAACACCAGCCCGAGGTAGCTGTTCAGCAGTGACAGTTTGGCAAAGAAGAAAAACATGCCAACGGCGATGATCACGACGGGCGCCACCATGGGAGAGATAATGATTGCCATCACCAGACCTTTGCCGCGAAACTCGCCGCGCACCAGGCCCATGGCGGCCAGCACGCCCAGTACGCTAGCCAGTAGCGTGGCTAGCGGCGCAACCAGCAGGCTGTTCATTAACGCACCTATCCACTCCTTCGAGTGAAAAAAGGCCTCGTACCAGCGCAGCGAAAAGCCACTTAGCGGATAGCTCAGAAACGAACTTTCGTTAAACGACAGCGGCACAATGACCAGAACAGGCACAATCAAAAACAGCAGTGCTGCTGCGCCGTAAAAATTAAACAGGTAACGCCAGACCCGCAGCAACGTCGAACCTTGTTGTTTCATCATTTGCTCCTTAACGTACTGCCGCCTCGGATGACGTCCGGGTGACACGTGAATACACCACATACAGCAACGTCACGATAATCAGCAACTGGCTCCCCAGGGCGGCGGCCATGCCCCAGTTCATGGTGCTGTTGGTAAAAAAGGCGACAAAGTAGCTGACCATTTGATCGTCCGGCCCGCCCAACAGCGCTGGCGTAACGTAATAGCCAATCGCCATCATGAACACCAGCAGCGCGCCTGCGGTAATCCCAGCATAGGTCTGCGGGACATAGACGCGCCAGAAGGCCACAAAGGGATGGGCACCCAGCGACACGGCCGCCCGGACATAGCTGGGCGATATCCCTTTCATGACGGCATACAAGGGCAGCACGATGAAGGGCAGCAGGATATGCGTCATAGAGATGTACACGCCGACCCGGTTGAACACCAGCGTGAGCGGACTGTCGATGAGCCCTGTCGCCATCAGCGTCCGGTTAATTAATCCTCCTGACTGCAGCAGGACAATCCAGCTGGCGGTACGCACGATCAATGAGGTCCAGAAGGGCAACAGCACCATAATCATTAGCAGGTTGGCGCGGTTGGACGGCTGTTTCGCCAGCCAGTAGGCCAGCGGATAGCCCAGGCCCACGCACAGCAAGGTGACCACGGTCGCCATCCACAGCGTACGTAGCAGAACGTTCACATAAAGCGCCTGATCGGGGGACTGCGCGACGATGTCGCCGGTCTTTGCATCAACCTTGTGGTCAAACACTGATAGCAGGTAATAGCTGGTATAGGGTTTGGCTACGCGCTTGAGGGTTTGCCAGGTAGACAGCTCGCCCCACAGGGGCTGCTTATCAATGAGGGTGGCTTTGACGTTAACCCCATCCTCGGGGGCCTGGCGGGGCACGGCCAGGATCAGGCGACGAAACGCATTGTCTTCATAACTCAATCGCTTCGCAATGCCAGAGATCTGGCCCTGCTCGCGCGCCGCGCTGACTTCCTTCGCCAGCGTGGCAAACAGGCTTTCATCCGGCAGCGCCTTGCCGTTCCATTTAGCCAGGGCCTGGCTGGTTTGCGGAAGTGCGTCGTGAAGCTCAGGGTTATTGACGCTCATACTGAGGATAGAGCCGATGGGGAACAAAAAGCACACCACGACGAAAATCAGTAACGGGGCAACTAAAAACAGGGAGCGTTGTGTTTTTAACCAACCTGCCCGGTTAAATTGCTGGCGCAGACTGAACGCGCCTTCCGTACGTCTGACGGGCGCTGAATTCATCACGGGGTTTTGACTCATGCCGATCTCCTGAAAGGGGGCTGCCGGAGCGGGTCCGGCAGCGGGTTATTTCGCGGCCCAGGCGTTAAAACGCTGTTCCAGCTCTTCGCCATGTTCCAGCCAGAATGTGGCGTTAACCTGAACGGCTTTGGCCATGTTTTCCGGCGCCGTTGGCAACTGAGCCAGACGATCGGCCGTCAGCAGTTTGCCTGCCTTGATATTGGCGGGGCCATAAGGAATATTTTCGGCATACACTTTTTGGTTCTCGGGCTGCAGCGAGAAGGCGATAAATTTCTCTGCCAGCGCTTTGTGCTTTGAGCCTTTCACAATCGCCCAGTTATCGAAGTCGTACAGGTTACCGTCCCAGACGATTTTGAAATTATGACCTTCTGCCTGAGCGGTGCCGATGCGGCCGTTATAGGCCGATGCCAGCGTCACGTCGCCTGAAACCAGCCACTGCAGGGGCTGCGCGCCCGATTCCCACCACTGAATATTCGGCTTTAGCTCATCCAGTTTCCTGAAGGCACGATCGACGCCCGCCGGGGTTGCCAGCACCTTGTATACGTCTTCGCGCTTCACGCCGTCCGCCATCAGCGCGATTTCCAGCGTGTATTTCGCGCTCTTACGTAGGGCGCGTTTGCCGGGGAATTTTTTCACATCCCAAAAATCTGCCCAACTGGTGGGGGCGGTTTTGAGCTTGTTGCCATCGTAGGTCAGTACGGTAGACCAGACGAAGAAGCCCGCACCACATTCGCTCACGCTCCCCTTGGCAAAGTCGGCTTTGTTGCCTAACTTGCTCCAGTCCAGGGTTTCAAACAGCCCTTCTTCACAGCCCCGCTCCAGTTCCGGGGTTTCCAGTTCTACAACATCCCAGCCGACCTGTTTGGTTTCAACCATGGCGCGGATGCGTGCCATTTCGCCGTTATATTCACCGGCTTCAATGCTGTCCTTCCCCGAGGCCATGAAAGGCTTATAAAACGCTTTATCCTGTGCGTCCTTGTTGGTGCCCCCAAAGGACACCACCGTAAGATTTTCGGCCTGTGCCTGGATGGCCACCGCTGCCAGAACCAGTGCCGCTATGTTTTTCATCATCCCCGAACTCCTGAATTATTATGTTCAGGCAGATTCCTCTGCCCGGTGTTTGCCTTGCAATCATGATGCCAGGGGCTGACCCGCAGCGGAACGTGCGGCGCGTCAGCCCGCGAAACCTAATACTTGCCCAGGATACGGTTCAGCAGATTCAGTGCTGTGCGGAACTGCGCGTCCGGAATGGTGAGAGGGTAGAGGAAACGAATAACGTTGCCGTGTACGCCGCAGGTGAGCAGCAGCAACCCTTCGTCCAGCGCCTCTTGCTGAATAGCTTTGGCGATGTCTGCGCTGGGTTGGCCTTCGCTGTTGGTGAATTCAGCCGCGATCATAGAACCGCGACCGCGCACCTCTGCCAGCGCACTACAGCCTGCGCCCTGCAGCGTTTCCGTCAGTTGCCCGCCTAACAGCAGGGCGCGCTCGCACAGGTTTTCATCGCGAATGACCTCCAGCACGGCCAGCGCAGCGGCAATGGCCGGTGGGCTTCCTGCATAGGTGCCACCCAGGCCGCCGGGCAGGGGCGCATCCATTACGTCAGCCCGTCCTGAAACCGCCGATAGCGGCATACCGCCCGCCAGGCTTTTTGCCATGGTGATCAGGTCTGGCTGCACGTCAGGATAGTATTCACTGGCAAACAGCTTGCCGGTGCGGGCAAAACCACTTTGGATTTCATCGGCGATCAGCAGAATGCCATGTTGATCGCACAGCGTGCGCAGGGCGGTCACAAACGCTGGCGGCGCGACATTGAAGCCGCCTTCACCTTGAATGGGTTCATAGATAATGGCCGCAACCTGTTGCGGGCTGATATCGCAGCGGAAAATGGTTTGTAAACTCTCCAGCGCGTCATCGACGCTACAGCCATGCAGTGCATTCGGGTAGCGGGCGTGAAATACTGAGCTGGCAAAGGGGCCGAAACCGGTTTTGTAGGGGACCACTTTGCCCGTCAGCGACATCGTCATGTTGGTGCGGCCGTGAAAGGCCCCCGTAAAGGCGATGACGCCGGGACGGCCGGTTGCCGCGCGGGCAATTTTGACCGCGTTCTCAACGGCTTCTGCGCCGGTGGAGAAAAAAGTGGTCTTGGCGGGGCCGCTTACCGGCACCAGCGCATTCAGTTTTTCCGCCAGGGCAATATAATTTTCGTAAGGCACAACCTGAAACGCGGTGTGGGTAAAATGATCGAGCTGTTCTTTGATGGCGGCGATCACTTTGGGATGACGATGTCCGGTATTCAGCACGGCAATGCCTGCGCTGAAATCGATAATTTCACGGCCCTGGTGATCCCATAACGTAGCGTTTTCTGCTTTCACCGCATAGAAATCGCACATCACGCCCACGCCGCGCGGCGTAGCATTGAGACGACGGACCTGCACTTCACTGTTACTCATAACGCGACCTCATGGTGTTTGTTGCCATATTGTTACAGTGGAATCTGCCTCCTTGCTTTTTAGCGTTTTCAGGGTTTTATAATCCAGAGCCAGTTTTTTTTATTTTGAGGTACCAATTTTGCGAAGCTTACTCGGTGACCTGCTTGCACAACGTCTGGCCTCGCTTTCCGGCGGTACGCTGAATAAGCGATTGTATGATGTCTTGCAGGCAGCGATTCAGGACGGATCCATTGCCACCGCGACGCGACTGCCCGCCAGCCGCGACCTTGCTCGCGAACTTTCTGTCTCACGTAATACCGTGCTGGCAGTCTATGAACAGCTTCAGTCTGAGGGCTATGTACAAACCCGCACCGGAAGCGGCACCTTCGTCAGTACCGTGCTGCCGGAACAGGTGCCGGGTGAGCCGCTGATCAGGCCCGTCACGCCGCCGATGAAACCCGTCAGACTGTCGCGACGGGGTTCACGCCTGCTGGCGAGCAGCGGTGCCGGGAGCCATCAGTGGGGGGCATTTATGCCCGGTGTGCCGGACGTCAGCCATATGCCGCACGACATCTGGCGCAAAATTCAGCTCCGCCTGAGCCGACGGCTGCCGGTTGAGAACCTGAGCTATGCCAGCCACGGCGGCTGTGTTGAGTTACAACAGGCGCTGGCGGATTACCTGCGGGTGATCCGTTCGGTGAATTGCACCCCCGAACAGGTACTGATCACCGCCGGAACCCATCAGTCGCTGGATCTGCTGGCGAAAATGCTTTGCGATCCGGGAGACAGGGCTATCGTCGAAGAGCCGGGATACTGGGGGATCCGCAATGTGCTGGCGGTGAACGGCGTCACGCTGATCCCCACGCAGGTTGACGATCAGGGGCTGGTTTTGCCGCCCGAGCAGCCAGACAGCCCGGTGCCTCGCCTGATCTGTGTGACGCCTTCTCACCAGTATCCTCTCGGGGCGGTCATGAGCCTGCAGCGGCGCCATGAATTACTGGAGCGCGCAAAAAGCAGCGGCAGTTGGGTGGTGGAAGATGACTACGATGGCGAGTTCCGCTTTACCGGAAGTCCCATTCCTGCGCTACAGGGCCTGGCGGCGGATGCCCCAGTGATTTATCTGGGCACCTTCAGTAAAACCTTGTATCCCGGCATCCGGCTCAGCTACATGGTGGTGCCTAAATCCCTGGCGGCACGGATGAAAATGGCGCACTCCGAGCTGTATCGCGGCGGCTACGGGTTAGTACAACTCACGCTGGCGGAGTTTATTCGGGAAGGGCACTATGCGGCCCACGTACGACGCATGCGGCAGATTTACAGCCGCCGCCGTGCTGCGCTGGTGGAGGTGATTAGCACATCGCTGGGCGCCGACTGGATAGTGCATCACAGCAATGCGGGGTTGCATCTGGTTCTCAGGCTGCCGGACAGCATTGACGATGTGGCCTTTAGCGCAGAGCTGGAACAGTGCGGTGTATTAACACGTCCCCTGTCGTCCTATTATCTTCGGGGCACGCCGCAGCGCGGATTGCTGCTGGGTTATGCCTGTGTTGACGAAGCCGCCATTCCCGCCGCGTTCGCGCCTATCCTGACCCGGTTGCAACATCACCTGCAGGTGGCGTCTGTCTCGCCCTGATGCACCATCAGTGCGCATCCCTGGTATTGCCTGATTCTGTGATAACTGTCACGTTAATTTAATGTTAAATTTAAAAAGACAATAAAATACAATGGCCTGCAAAGTAAATTTGTAAGCCATTTCTTTTTAGATTGTCAAATTCTGCTTGTGCAAATCAAATGCGTTGTGGTAGTGCTAAAAAAAGGCCCGACAGGATTCGCACGTCAAAAGGATGATGCATGAATCGTGCCGAAACCCTTTTTTATCCTGTTTACGAGATTACGCCATGAGAAATTTTGTCAGTTTTCGGAATATCAAAAAGAGCTACGACGGCGACAAGCTGGTGGTGCGCAACCTCAATCTGGATGTGGCAGAAGGCGAGTTTTTGACCCTGTTAGGGCCGTCAGGCTCCGGGAAAACGACCAGCCTCATGATGCTGGCAGGATTTGAAACGCCCACCGATGGCGAGATACTGCTGCGTGATAAACCTTTGCACACGTTGCCGCCGCATCAGCGTGATATCGGTATGGTATTCCAGAACTACGCGCTTTTTCCCCACATGACGGTGGCCGAAAATCTGGCGTTTCCTTTGTCGATTCGCCGTTTGAGCAAGGCCGATATTGCCCAGCGAGTTAAACGGGTGCTGGATATGATTAAACTCACTTCGCTGGCAGACCGTTATCCCGCACAGATGTCTGGCGGCCAGCAGCAGCGGGTGGCCCTGGCGCGGGCGCTGGTATTTGAACCTAAACTGATCCTGATGGACGAACCGCTGGGAGCGCTGGATAAACAGCTGCGTGAACACATGCAGATGGAAATTAAGCAGCTGCATAACATGCTCGGGCTGACCATTGTTTACGTCACTCACGATCAGAGCGAAGCCATGACCATGTCTGACCGGGTGGCGGTCTTTAACGACGGCATGATTCAGCAAATGGACAGCCCGAATAAGCTTTATGAACAGCCCGACAACGCCTTCGTGGCGCAGTTTATTGGCGAGAATAACAGCCTGCTGGCAACCCAGTCAGGTCAGCAGGGTGATTACTATCAGGTGACGCTGGATAACGGTATCCAGCTGGATGCGCTGAAGGTGCGGCCCAGTTCTCCGGGCAAGAAAATACAGCTCAGTATCCGCCCTGAACGCATCAACGTAAATGCAGCCAAACCGGGCGATCAGTCGGTCCAGGCCCGAATCCAGCAGTTTATCTATCTGGGTGACCACGTGAGAATGCTGACGGAAGTTGCCGGTCAGGGAAACTTTATGGTGAAAATGGCCTCATCGGAGGTCTCACCCGACTGGACGGCGGGCAGTGAAGTGACGTTGTCCTGGCAACCTCAGCACCTGCGCGCGCTCGACGTTACGCTGCAATAGGCATAAAAAAGAGCATGCAGTCTGCATGCTCTTGTTCAACGGGAAGGGATTAACCTTCAGCCTGCTGCGACTGAATCGCCGTCAGGGCGATGGTGTAGACGATATCGTCTACCAGTGCGCCGCGTGACAGGTCGTTGACCGGCTTACGCATGCCCTGCAGCATTGGCCCGATTGAAATCAGGTCAGCGGAACGCTGCACCGCTTTGTAGGTGGTGTTACCGGTGTTGAGATCCGGGAAAATAAAGACCGTTGCGCGTCCGGCAACCTGCGAGTTGGGCGCCTTGGATTTTGCCACGTCTTCCATAATCGCCGCGTCGTACTGCAACGGCCCATCAATCACCAGATCCGGGCGTTTTTCCTGCGCAAGGCGCGTGGCTTCACGCACTTTCTCCACGTCGCTACCGGCACCTGAATTACCGGTTGAGTAGGAAATCATGGCGACGCGTGGATCGATGCCGAAGGCTTTCGCTGAATCGGCAGACTGAATGGCAATTTCTGCCAGCTGTTCAGCCGTTGGATCGGGGTTGATCGCGCAGTCGCCGTAGACCAGCACCTGCTCCGGCAGCAGCATAAAGAACACGGATGACACCAGTGAGCTGTTGGGCGCGGTTTTGATCAGCTGTAACGGCGGACGAATGGTGTTGGCCGTGGTATGTACCGCGCCCGAGACCAACCCGTCAACTTCCCCGCTTTCCAGCATCATGGTGCCCAGCACCACGTTATCTTCCAGCTGTTCCTGCGCAACCACCTCGGTCATGCCTTTGCTTTTGCGCAGCTCGACCAGACGCGGAACATAGTTCTGACGCACCACTTCAGGATCGACTATCTCAATGCCTTTACCCAGCTCAACGCCCTGGGCTGCCGCAACGCGCTGGATTTCATCCGGATTGCCCAGCAGGACACAGGTCGCAATGCCGCGGTCGGCACAGATTGCTGCGGCTTTAACGGTACGGGGTTCATCCCCTTCCGGCAGAACAATGCGCTTGCCAGCCTTGCGAGCCAGTTCGGTTAACTGATAGCGGAAAGCCGGCGGCGACAGGCGGCGACTGCGCTCAGACGTGGCGGTCAGCGACTCGATCCAGTCCGCGTTAATGTAACTTGCGACGTATTCCTGGACTTTTTCAATGCGCTGCGTGTCATCAACTGGTACTTCGAGGTTAAAGCTTTGCAGGCTGAGCGAGGTCTGCCAGGTATTGGTTTTGACCATGAAGACCGGCAGGCCAGTCTGGAAGGCGCGATCGCACAGTTTGGCGATGCGCTCGTCAATTTCATAGTTACCGGTTAAAAGAATGGCACCGATCTCAATACCGTTCATCGCGGCCAGACAGGCGGCAACCAGCACGTCAGGGCGGTCAGCCGAGGTGACCAGCAGCGAGCCCGGGCGGAAATGCTCAAGCATGTGCGGGATGCTGCGTGCGCAGAAGGTCACTGATTTGACACGGCGGGTCTGAATTTCACCTTCGTTAATAATCCGGGCGTTCAGGTGGCGACACATATCAATGGCGCGGGTTGCAATCAGGTCGAAGCTCCACGGCACACAACCCAAAATGGGCAAGGGACTGTTGGCAAACAGCTGGTCAGGATTGATATTCGCGATGCTGGCCTTCGATGAGTCATCGAAAATTTCAGACAGGTCAGGGCGCGTACGGCCCTGCTCATCAACGGGCGCGTTCAGCTTGTTGATGATCACACCGGTGATGCTTTTATTCTTCGAACCGCCAAAGCTGCTTTGTGTCAGTTCAATACGCTCTTTGAGCTGTGCGGGAGAATCGTTACCCAGCGCGGTCACGAAGACGATTTCAGCGTTTAACGTTTTGGCGATTTCATAGTTCAGCGCGCTGGCAAACTGGTGCTTACGCGTAGGCACCAGGCCTTCAACCAGAACCACTTCAGCATCCTGCGCATTGGCGTGGTAGCGGGCAATAATTTCTTCCATCAGCACGTCTTGCTGATTAGAGCCCAGCAGCGATTCCACACGGGACATCGGCAGCGGCTCTGCGGCCGGGATGCCTGAACTCTTGCGCACAATGCTGGTGGTCTGGTCAGGTGCATTGCCGCCCGCACGCGGTTGTGCAATGGGTTTGAAAACGCTCAGTCGAACGCCTTTACGTTCCATGGCGCGAATAACGCCAAGGCTAACGCTGGTCAGACCGACGCTGGTGCCGGTCGGAATGAGCATAATTGTACGTGACACGATTGAACCTCTCAGATTTCACTGGGTGTCAAAACAACGCCGTCAGCCGGAGCTGACGACGAAAGGAGATCAGGCGGTAAGGCGAGCGGCATCTCGGGCAATCACTAACTCTTCGTTAGTGGGGATCACCACTGCCGGGCGAGTGCCTTCTTTGTTGATAAAACCTGACTTGCCAAAGCGAGCCGCCAGGTTGCGCTCGTGGTCAATGTCAAAGCCCAGCAGCGCCAGCTTGTCCAGGGTCAGCTCACGCACCATCGCCGCATTCTCACCGATACCGCCGGTGAAGACCACGCCATCGAGACGACCGTCCATCAGCGCGGTATAGCTGCCAATGTATTTGGCCAGACGGTGGCAGAAGACATTCATTGCGCGTTTAGCATCGTCTTTGGTGGCGTAGTTGTCTTCAACATAACGGCAGTCGCTGGTGACTTCGGTCAGCCCTAACAGCCCCGACTCTTTGGTCAGCATCTTGTTAATGGCATCGACGCTCATGCCCAGAGTGTCGTGCAGGAAGAAGATAATGGCCGGATCGATATCGCCGCTGCGGGTGCCCATGACCAGGCCTTCCAGCGGGGTCAGGCCCATAGACGTATCCACACACTCACCGTTACGGATAGCAGAAACAGACCCGCCGTTACCGAGATGACAGGTAATGATGTTCAGCGTTTCTAGCGGCTTATTCAGCATTTTTGCCGCTTCGTGGGTGACATAGTAGTGGCTGGTACCGTGTGCACCGTAGCGGCGCACGCCGTGCTCTTTATACAGGGCATACGGCAGCGCATAAAGGTAGGACTCTTCCGGCATTGTCTGATGGAAAGCCGTGTCAAAAACCGCCACATTCTTGTCAGATAAGTGCGGGAAGTTTTTCATGGCTTCATCAATGCCAATCAGGCCCGCTGGGTTATGCAGTGGTGCAAAAGATGATGCATCTTTGATACCCTGCACAACAGACTGAGAAATGACCACTGACTGCGTAAGTTTTTCGCCGCCGTGAACAATACGGTGACCTATTGCAGCGATTTGTGCTGAAAGCTCTGGTTTTTGTGCCAGAATTGTTTTAACAATGAAATTCAGCGCTTCGCTGTGGGCTGCGCCAGCACCTAAAGGTGCTTCCTGCTTCTGACCATCAAGTTTCCATTTGATCCGTGCTTCGGGCAGGTGGAAGCATTCAGCCAGACCCGAGAGGAATTCTTCACCGCTGGTGGGATTAAGGATGGCAAACTTGAGAGAAGAGCTGCCGCAATTCAGAACCAGTACTAACTTACTCGACATGGAAGTACCTATTTGTTAAAAGTGGCTAAAAATAACGCAATCAGACTTACAGCGTAGCCCATCGACGCAGCCAGATTAATGACAGAAGTCATACCCAGGTCAAAATAGTGCGTTTTATGCAAAAAAAATTGAGTCTTTACGCATAAATTTGAAATTTCGCTTAAAACGGGCCTTGTCGTCTCTGTTACAAGGGAAGTTGCGGCAGTGACGCTGTTAAAACGGCGTCAGAATAGCCGGAGTCACCTTTAAAGACAAAAATATTTGAAGGATGTTACGTAAAGTTGTGTGGTTATAATTATTTTTCAAAAAATACAGTATTAGTTGAGGCGAGCCATGGCGAATGAATCTCACACCGGCTGGTTCCGGATGTTTCAACGCGGACAGCATTATATGAAGACCTGGCCCAACGATAAACGCCTGGCACCGGTCTTTCCTGAGAACCGTGTATCGACGGCTACGCGCTTTGCGATTCGCTTTATGCCGCCGCTGGCGGTCTTTACGCTCACATGGCAGATAGCGATGGGTGGGCAATTGGGCCCGGCAGTAGCAACGGCTCTCTTTGCCTGTAGTTTGCCTATGCAGGGATTATGGTGGCTGGGTAAGCGATCCGTCACCCCATTGCCGCCCACGCTGCTGCGCTGGTTCCATGAAGTGCGCACGAAGCTGGAAGCCGCAGGCCAGGCGATCGCACCGGTTGAAGGCAAACCAACTTACCAGGCACTGGCCGATCTGCTTAAGCGCGCCTTCAAACAGTTGGACCGCACCTTTCTGGACGATCTTTAATCCGCACCACGCAGAAATTATTGCACGCAAACCTGCGGTTAAATCAATGAAAAGCGATGTGGCTACGCCCGCATCGCTTTCCCTGTGTAATTATCTTTCCATCGTATAAAACCTGAACAGCCCGCGGGCTGGAGGACAAGATGATGGAAATGACCCACGCGCAACGTTTGATCCTGACTAACCAGTACAAAATCATGGCAATGCTGGAACCGGAGAGCGCCGAACGTTTTCGTCGCTACCAGACTATCATTGAGCGTGGCTATGGCCTGCAAATGCGGGAGCTGGACAAAGAGTTTGGCAAGCTTCCCGAAGAGACCTGCCGGACGCTTATCGACATTATGGAAATGCACCACGCGCTGCAGGTCTCCTGGGCTAATCTCAAGACCCAAGGCGATATCGACCCACGACGTCTGGCGTTTCTGGGGTTTGATGCCGCCACCGAATCCCGCTATCTCGGTTATGTGCGGTTTATGGTGAACATCGAAGGGCGCTATACCCATTTTGATGCGGGAACGCATGGCTTTAATGCGCAAACGCCGATGTGGGAAAAGTATCAACGTATGCTGGCTTTGTGGCAGACTTGTCCTCGCCAATACCATTTAAGCGTAAACGAGATTGCGCAAATCATTAACGCCTGATGAGGAGTGACGCGTGGAGTACAGTGGTTTTTTATTTGATTTAGATGGCACCTTAGTGGATTCGCTACCCGCGGTTGAACGCGCCTGGAGCAACTGGGGTGCACGTCATGGCATTGCGGCTGATGAGATTCTGGACTTCATTCACGGAAAGCAGGCGATTACTTCACTGCGCCACTTTATGGCGGGCCAGTCAGAAGCGGTAATCCAGGCCGAGTTTCTGGCGCTGGAAAAAACGGAAGCAGAAGACACGGACGGCGTGCGGGCGCTGCCAGGCGCAAAAGCGTTGCTCACGCAGCTGAATGCGTTGCAAATCCCCTGGGCGATTGTCACCTCCGGCTCCGTGCCGGTGGCGCATGCGCGTCACAAAGCAGCAGGTTTACCTCAGCCTGCCGTGTTTATTACGGCCGAACAGGTGGCGAAGGGCAAGCCAGGACCCGATCCTTACTTACTGGGTGCAGAAAGGTTAAAGCTGTCGCCAGCCGACTGCGTAGTGGTAGAAGATGCGCCGGCCGGCGTGATCGCCGGGTTAGCTGCGGGCTGTGCCGTGATCGCCGCGAATGCGCCTGATGATACGCCACGCATTGACGAAGTGGCGCTGCGCCTGACTTCACTGGAATCGCTGGTGGTCACCAAACGATCGACGGGCAAGTTTGCGTTTCACCATCAAGGCTAGGTAAAAGGGCGGCGTGAAGCCGCCATTGTCAGAGCGGCGTGTCCTGCGAGATTTCGTCCAGAGACAGGCTAAAGCTGGGAATGAATACCTCCACGAAATAGCTCATTTCGGGCGAACGACGCTGATTCAGGGTTTTTTCCAGCCGCGCTTTTGCTAACAAAAACTCATTATTGCCGGCCGACAGCTCTTCCAGGCATTTTACGTAGGCACAGATCGCATCGGCTTGTTTCACGACGTCTTTTTCTTCCTCACTGTGCAGATGCTCATCAATCAGCGGACGGTAAACATCCTGCAACTCGTCCGGCAGCATCTCAATCAACTTCTGCTGCGCGATTTTCTCAATCTTTTTGTATTCGTGGGCGATCTGCGCGTTGTAGTACTTCACCGGCGTGGGTAAGTCTCCGGTCAGCACTTCACTGGCGTCGTGATACAGCGCCATCATGGCGATGCGCTCGGCATTAAGGTTGCCGTTAAACTTCTTATTTTTAATGATGGCCAGCGCGTGGGCAACCATCGCGACCTGCAAACTGTGTTCAGAGACGTTCTCGGTGCGCACGTTGCGCATCAGCGGCCAACGGTTGATGAGTTTGAGACGGGAAAGGTGGGCGAAGAAATGGCTCTGAGTCATGGTAATTCCTGTTTGCGACAGGGGAGAGGCCTGCTCTCCCCGAAATCACATCAGTATAGGCGCATCCGGACTACTGGCGGTAGCCTTGCAGAAAACGGCCAAACTTATTGATCGCCATTTCCAGATCGTCGACGCGCGGCAGCGTCACGATGCGCAGATGATCGGGCCACGGCCAGTTAAACGCCGTTCCCTGAACCAGTAGCACTTTCTCCTGTAGCAGGAAATCCAGCACCATTTTCTGATCGTCGTGGATATTGAATTTTTTGGCATCAATACGCGGGAACATATAAAGCGCGCCCTGCGGCTTCACACAACTCACGCCTGGAATATCGTTGATCAGTTCCCATGCGCGCTGACGCTGTTCATAGAGCCGCCCGCCAGGCACAATAAATTCACTAATGCTCTGATAGCCGCCCAACGCAGTCTGAATGGCATGCTGCGCGGGGACGTTGGCACACAGACGCATGGAGGCCAGCATCTCCAGCCCTTCGATATAACCTTTAGCATGCTTTTTGGGGCCGTTTAGCACCATCCAGCCCTGGCGGAAACCCGCTACGCGATAGGTTTTAGACAGGCCGTTAAAGGTTACGGTCAGCAAGTCCGGCGCCAGTGCAGCAATAGAGTGATGCTGTGCGTCGTCGTACAGAATTTTATCGTAGATCTCGTCAGCGAAAATAATCAGGTTATGCTGGCGGGCAATCTCAACGACTTCCATCAACAGTGCTTTGCTGTAAACCGCACCGGTTGGATTATTGGGATTGATAATCACGATGCCGCGCGTGCGTGGCGTAATTTTACTGCGGATATCATCCAGATCCGGGAACCAGCCTGCGGACTCATCACACAGGTAGTGCACGGCTTTGCCGCTTGAGAGCGACACGGCCGCGGTCCACAGCGGGTAGTCAGGTGCCGGCACCAGCATTTCATCACCGCTGTTCAGCAGCGCCTGCATGGCCTGGACGATGAGTTCAGAAACACCGTTGCCGATATAGATGTCTTCCACCGTGACGTCGCGCATGTCACGCGCCTGGTAGTGCTGCATGATGGCTTTACGAGCAGAATACAATCCTTTGGAGTCACAGTATCCCTGTGCGCTGGGAAGGTTACGGATGACATCAACCAGAATCTCGTCCGGCGCTTCGAAGCCAAAGGGGGCCGGATTGCCGATGTTCAACTTAAGAACTTTATTACCTTCTTCTTCAAGGCGTTTAGCCTCTTTTAAAACCGGTCCACGAATGTCGTAACAGACATTGTCCAGTTTGCCGGATTTATCAATTTGAAAAGTCATTGTGGCCGCCTTAATGTGCAGAATCCTTGTGCCTGCCGCTGAAAACAAACCTGCACAATGTACTCTCCTCAGGCCGACAAAAGAAGGGCAGGGCGCGGTTTTGGCGTGTTCAGCATCTTTGTCTCCAGCCAGACGATGGAATGCGTATTGGTTATCAAGCAGGCCGGTTGTAACGTTTGTTTTTTTGAGTTTTATTAGTTTATTATGCTGCGATTAAAAATTGAGCGCTGGGTAATGTCTGCTTTTATTTTGCCGATAATGAACCTGAAGGCCGTAAAACAATCTGAGAATCTGTGATGCGTCATGAGTGAAATAGTTTAATTATGCTTTATTGATGCATAAAATTTGCACGCAAAAAGCGGCCTCAACTCAGAGTAACCTGAAAAAAAACGATGGTGCATAATGTTAACTATCTTATATCAAAGGTTTTTTATAAGATTTTCAGGGCCGGGAGAGACAACCGGGAGCATCATCAATGCATGTTTCATCGCTGAAAAGTCGTATTTCCTGTTTTCAGGCAGGTTACGTCCGCTCAGGACATTCTCGAAGGGATGTAAGATGCTATTTGATCAAAATATGCAATGCTTTTCACAAAAACATTTCCATTTTGCGGTCAAAAATGATTAAGTATAATTTACTATTTGATGAGATTAAACGCTGCGTACCGTTAGCGTATTACAGACCCGTTTACCCCTGCCTGAGGGCACTTTGGGGGTAGGAAAAGACAACTACACAGCTTCCCGCATTTTTGCATCCAGTGCCTTCGGTACAGAAGTTGTCTCTGTCTTCAGGACCCGGTTTCCCTGTTTTGCAGGGAAGTACCGTCTTCCTCCGTAAGTAAATTTTATGTCGGCCCTTTGCCGGGACGCCATGAAGCATCATTACCGCTTATCGCTTTGATAAGCTTGTAATAACACCAGGATAGTAGTTCTTAAAAATCTAATAAGTGAAGAAAAAACATGACTAATGCAAATCGTCCGATACTCAATCTCGATCTCGATCTGCTCCGGACTTTTGTTGCTGTAGCTGACCTGAACACCTTTGCAGCCGCTGCTGCTGCGGTGTGCAGAACGCAATCGGCAGTGAGTCAGCAGATGCAACGTCTGGAACAACTGGTCGGTAAAGAGTTGTTTGCCAGACATGGCCGCAACAAGTTGTTAACTGAACACGGCATTCAGCTTCTGGGCTATGCCAGGAAAATCCTACGTTTTAACGATGAAGCCTGTACTTCACTGATGTACAGCAACATCCAGGGTGTACTGACGATTGGCGCTTCTGACGATACCTCAGATACCATTCTGCCGTTCCTGTTAAACCGCGTGACCTCTGTCTATCCAAAACTGGCGATTGATGTTCGCGTGAAACGCAATCCGTTCATGATGGAAATGCTGAATCAGGGCGAAGTTGACTTAGTCGTCACGACGTCAAGCCCGGGTAACTTTACCCATCAGGTTCTGCGTACCTCTCCGACCCTGTGGTATTGCGCGGCGGATTATGTGTTCCAGCGTGGAGAAGCTATTCCACTGGTATTGCTTGATGAACCCAGTCCGTATCGTGATATGGCGATTGATCATCTCAACGAAGCCGGTATCCCGTGGCGTATCTCTTACGTTGCATCAACCCTGGCGGCCGTTCGTGCGGCAGTCAAAGCAGGATTGGGTGTAACGGCGCGTCCGGTAGAAATGATGAGCCCGGAACTGCGCGTGATGGGCGCAGCAGAGGGCTTGCCGGTTTTACCGGATACACAGTATCTGCTGTGCCGTAATGCCGACAGCGACAACGAGCTGGCGCTGGCCATCTTTAATGCTATGCAGTCCACGCACGATCCGTACAACATGGTGGCCAACGCTGACGGCACGCTGTTGCTGGATGACGAAGAGTAACATTTTCACGCTGTCGCAAAAAAAACGTCATTCACCGGTAAGATAATGGCTGTAAACAGGCCTCTTGTTCTGTAAAAAGAACAGGAGGCTTTTTTTTGACCTTTTTCCTGCGAAATAAAAGCCCGCCCGGAGACGCTGAGTTTATCGCCTGCCCGCAAGCATTTCAGTGCGATGTAAATGGCGGGCGAGAGGCAAAATGTAAAATATTTGATTCGAATCAGTCTGATAACTGCTGAAATTTAACACAAAAAAGATAATTCTGTGTTCTGGATCAACAAAATAGCCATTCCCAAGGGAAGGAAAACCCCCGAAATCCTGTCAAAATATGAGGGTTAATTGCACGATCCATGCGCGCAAATACCCGCTACACTAAAATTACCCTTACAGACTGAAGCGATTTAGCTGGAAACACGCGCATCATATGTTAATAATATGATGCAGGTGTAAAATAAAGTTTGGATACTTTTGTCAAAGTTGACAAAAGGTTATAGAAAGGAGTAAAAAACCCCATAAAATTGCTGCTTATTGCAGAGTAACAGCAAAATTTGTAAGGTTTTTATCCTTCCCTTTGAATCGATGTGGTGAGTTTGCTGCCAGAACCCGAGCAGGATGCCCGCGCCACTTTTGATGAGTAAGCAATGAGTATGTCAACTACCACCGAAATCATCGCTCAGCATTGGGCATTCGTCGTATTTATCGTCATCGCTTTTGGCCTCTGTGCGTTCATGTTAACCGGAGGCTGGCTGCTTGGCGGCAGAGCGCGTGCCCGTTACAAAGACACACCTTTTGAGTCCGGCATTGAATCCGTCGGTGACACTCACCTCCGCTTATCAGCAAAATTCTACCTGGTAGCGATGTTCTTCGTTATCTTCGACGTAGAAGCTCTCTTTTTATACGCATGGGCGACCTCTATTCGTGAAAGCGGCTGGGTCGGCTTTGTGGAAGCCGCAATTTTCATTTTGGTGCTCCTGGCGGGCCTGGTTTATCTGGTGCGCATTGGCGCGTTGGACTGGACGCCTGCACGCCGGCGAATCGTGGTTAAAACGCCCACGGTAAGTCACACCAATCCTCATAAGCAGTAAAAGAGAGGCAATAAGATGGACTATACGCTCACCCGCATAGACCCAAACGGTGGTGAGAACGACCGTTACCCTCTGCAAAAGCAGGAAATCGTCAGCGATCCGCTGGAGCAGCACGTTCATCGCAGCGTCTACATGGGCAAGCTCGAACACGCCCTGCACGACATGGTGAACTGGGGACGTAAAAACTCCCTGTGGCCTTACAACTTTGGTCTTTCATGCTGCTACGTTGAGATGACCACCTCCTTCACCGCCGTGCACGACGTCGCGCGTTTCGGTGCAGAGGTTATGCGTGCATCGCCACGTCAGGCCGACTTCATGGTCATTGCCGGTACGCCGTTTACCAAAATGGCCCCGGTGATTCAGCGTTTGTACGATCAGATGCTGGAGCCGAAATGGGTGATTTCCATGGGTGCCTGTGCCAACTCAGGCGGCATGTACGATATCTATTCTGTCGTGCAGGGCGTTGATAAGTTTCTGCCGGTTGACGTGTATATCCCGGGTTGCCCGCCGCGCCCTGAAGCTTACATGCAGGCACTGCTGCTGCTGCAGGAATCCATTGGCAAAGAGCGCCGTCCCCTTTCGTGGGTGGTCGGAGACCAGGGCGTTTACCGTGCCAATATGCAGTCTGAGCGTGAACGTAAGCGTGGCGAACGTATTGCAGTAACCAACCTGCGTACACCAGACGAAGTTTAAGTTAACCGTATGGATGGAATCAGTGCCTGCAGCAGACAACACCACAAATTAATGCATGGCACCATCCTGACGCCTTCATTTGAGCGCCTGTTATCAGGCCGGAATGGTGAGTAACGTATGACAGATTTGACCACGCAAGATCTCGCTCAGCCGCTATGGCAAACCCGGGATCACCTGGATGACCCGGTGATCGGCGAGCTGCGTAATCGTTTTGGGCCGGATGCCTTTACCGTTCAGGCGACCCGCACCGGTATTCCGGTTGTTTGGGTAAAGCGTGAACAGCTGCTGGAAATCATTACATTCCTGCGAAAACTTCCTAAGCCGTACGTCATGCTGTATGACCTGCATGGCATGGACGAACGCTTACGTACCCACCGCGCCGGTTTACCTGCCGCGGATTTTTCCGTTTTCTACCACCTACTCTCGATTGAACGCAATCGCGACATCATGCTCAAGGTGGCTTTATCTGAAAACGATATGCATGTGCCGACCATCACCAATATTTTCGCCAATGCCAACTGGTATGAGCGCGAAACCTGGGAGATGTTTGGTATCACCTTTGATGGTCATCCGCATCTGACGCGCATTATGATGCCGCAGACCTGGGAAGGGCATCCGCTGCGCAAGGACTATCCTGCGCGTGCGACCGAATTCGATCCTTTCACGCTGACGAAGCAGAAAGAAGATCTGGAAATGGAAGCGCTGACGTTCAAGCCGGAAGACTGGGGCATGAAACGCAGCACCGCCAACGAAGATTTCATGTTCCTCAACCTCGGTCCAAACCACCCGTCAGCGCACGGTGCTTTCCGCATCATTTTGCAGCTGGATGGGGAAGAGATCGTCGATTGCGTCCCGGATATTGGTTATCACCACCGTGGCGCAGAGAAAATGGGCGAACGTCAGTCCTGGCACAGCTACATTCCTTACACCGACCGTATTGAGTACCTTGGTGGCTGCGTTAACGAAATGCCTTACGTACTGGCCGTTGAGAAACTGGCTGGTATCGTGGTGCCTGACCGCGTGAATGTTATTCGCGTCATGCTCTCTGAGCTTTTCCGCATCAACAGTCACCTGCTGTACATCTCAACCTTTATTCAGGACGTTGGCGCAATGACGCCGGTGTTCTTTGCCTTTACCGACCGTCAGAAAATTTATGATGTGGTTGAGGCGATTACCGGTTTCCGTATGCACCCGGCCTGGTTCCGTATTGGCGGTGTGGCACACGACCTGCCGAAAGGCTGGGAGCGCCTGCTGCGTGACTTCCTGGACTGGATGCCAAAGCGCCTGAAAGAGTACGACAAAGCGGCGCTGCGCAACACCGTTCTGATGGGCCGTTCGCAAGGTGTGGCAGCCTACAATATGGAAGAAGCGCTCGCCTGGGGCACCACAGGTGCAGCCCTGCGTGCCACCGGTCTCGATTTTGACGTGCGTAAATGGCGTCCCTATTCAGGCTATGAAAACTTCGACTTCGAAGTGCCCGTGGGTGCCGGTATCAGCGATGCCTACACGCGCGTACAGCTGAAAATGGAAGAGATGTGGCAGTCGCTGCGTATTCTGGAACAGTGCCTGAACAACATGCCGGAAGGGCCGTTTAAAGCCGATCATCCGCTGACAACCCCGCCGCCAAAAGAGCGCACGCTGCAGCACATTGAAACCCTGATCACTCACTTCCTGCAGGTGTCATGGGGCCCGGTTATGCCGGCCAATGAATCCTTCCAGATGATTGAGGCGACCAAAGGGATTAACAGTTACTACCTGACCAGTGATGGCAGCACGATGAGTTATCGCACACGTGTGCGTACGCCGAGCTTCCCGCACCTGCAGCAGATTCCTTCGGTAATCCGTGGCAGCCTGGTATCCGATTTAATCGTGTACCTCGGTAGTATCGACTTTGTTATGTCAGACGTGGACCGCTAATTATGCACGATCAACACATTGCTATTAAAACGATCGACCCTAACGAGGTCTTCGTGCTGAGTGCGGAAGAGCACCATGCGATTGAGCACGAAAAACACCATTACGAAGATGCACGCGCCGCGTCAATTGAAGCGCTGAAAATCGTACAGAAACAACGTGGCTGGGTACCAGACGGCGCGATTCATGCGATTGCCGACGTTCTGGGCATTCCCGCCAGTGACGTAGAAGGTGTGGCAACGTTCTACAGCCAGATTTTCCGCCAGCCGGTTGGCCGCCACGTGATCCGCTACTGCGACAGCGTGGTCTGTCACATTACCGGTTTTCAGGGCATTCAGGCTGCGCTGGAAGAAAACCTCAATATCAAGCCCGGCCAGACCACGACCGACGGCCGCTTTACGTTGCTGCCGACCTGTTGTCTGGGTAACTGCGATAAAGGCCCAACCATGATGGTGGATGAAGATACGCACGTTCATCTGACGCCGGAAGGCATCGCCTCTTTGCTGGAGCAGTATCAATGACAATTAAACAGATCATTCGTACTGCCGAAACCCATCCACTGACGTGGCGCATGCGCGACGATCAGCAGCCGGTATGGCTGGATGAGTACCGCAGCAAAAACGGCTACGCCGGTGCGGAAAAAGCACTGAAGGGCATGGCACCCGACGAGATCGTGGCGCTGGTGAAAGATTCCGGCCTGAAGGGACGCGGTGGTGCAGGCTTCTCTACCGGTTTGAAGTGGAGCCTGATGCCGAAAGACGAATCCATGAACATCCGTTACCTGCTGTGTAACGCCGATGAAATGGAGCCGGGCACCTATAAAGACCGCCTGTTGATGGAGCAGATGCCGCATCAGTTGGTTGAAGGCATGCTAATCAGTGCGTTTGCCCTGAAAGCCTACCGTGGCTACATCTTCCTGCGTGGCGAATACATTGAAGCGGCGGTGCATCTGCGCCGTGCCATCGCTGAAGCTACCGAAGCCGGGTTACTGGGTAAAAATATCCTGGGCTCAGGGTTCGATTTCGAACTCATCGTCCACACCGGCGCAGGCCGCTATATTTGCGGTGAAGAAACCGCACTGATTAACTCGCTGGAAGGACGCCGTGCTAACCCACGTTCTAAGCCGCCTTTCCCGGCGAGCGCGGGCGTTTGGGGTAAGCCGACCTGCGTGAACAACGTTGAAACGCTGTCAAACGTGCCGGCTATTTTGGCAAACGGCGTTGAGTGGTATCAGGGCCTGTCTAAGAGCGACGATGCGGGTACCAAGCTGATGGGCTTCTCGGGTCGGGTGAAAAACCCTGGCGTCTGGGAACTGCCGTTCGGTATCACGGCCCGTGAAATCCTGGAAGACTATGCCGGCGGCATGCGCGATGGTCTGCGCTTTAAAGCGTGGCAGCCGGGCGGGGCGGGAACGGACTTCCTGACGGAACAGCATCTGGATCTGCCGATGGAGTTCGCCAGCATCGGTAAAGCGGGCAGCCGTCTGGGTACGGCGCTGGCCATGGCCGTGGACCATGAAATCAATATGGTTTCACTGGTGCGCAATCTCGAAGAGTTCTTTGCCCGTGAATCCTGCGGCTGGTGTACGCCATGCCGCGATGGTTTGCCGTGGAGCGTGAAGATCCTGCGCGCGCTGGAGCAGAAAAAAGGCCAGCCGGGGGATATCGAAACCCTGGAGCAGCTTTGCCGCCAGCTCGGCCCGGGCAAGACGTTCTGCGCCCACGCACCCGGTGCAGTCGAACCGCTGCAAAGCGCCATTAAATATTTCCGTGAAGAGTTTGAAGCCGGTATCGCGCCGCAGGTGTTTGGTAATACCCGATCGATCGGTGGTATTCAGCCAAACCTGCTGAAAGCGCGCTGGTAATTCGCCGTTATCCACGGGAGCTGGCCCTGTGCCGCCGTTCCTGCTGCAGTGTGCAGGAACAAGAATTTGATTAACGCTCGTCTATGACGAGCCTTACGGAAGCATGTCACTATGGCTACAATCCATGTAGACGGTAAAGAATATGATGTGAACGGAGCGGACAACCTGCTACAGGCATGTCTGTCTCTGGGCCTTGATATTCCTTATTTTTGCTGGCATCCGGCGCTGGGAAGCGTGGGTGCCTGCCGCCAGTGTGCGGTAAAGCAATTCCAGAACGCTGAAGATACCCGCGGCCGCCTTGTCATGTCCTGTATGACGCCGGCGTCTGACGGCACCTTCATCTCTATTGATGATGGCGAAGCGAAAGAGTTCCGTGAAAGCGTGGTTGAGTGGTTAATGACCAACCACCCGCACGACTGTCCGGTATGCGAAGAGGGCGGTAACTGTCATCTGCAAGATATGACGGTAATGACCGGCCACAGCTTCCGCCGCTATCGCTTCACCAAACGCACCCACCGTAATCAGGACCTTGGCCCGTTCATTTCGCATGAGATGAACCGCTGTATCGCCTGCTACCGCTGTGTGCGGTATTACAAAGATTATGCTGACGGTACCGATCTGGGCGTTTATGGCGCGCATGACAACGTTTACTTCGGCCGCCCGGAAGACGGCACGCTGGAAAGCGAGTTTTCCGGCAACCTGGTTGAAATCTGCCCAACCGGCGTATTTACCGATAAAACCCACTCTGAACGCTATAACCGTAAATGGGATATGCAGTTCGCGCCCAGCATCTGTCAGCAGTGCAGCGTGGGCTGTAACACCAGTCCGGGTGAGCGCTATGGCGAGCTGCGCCGCATCGAAAACCGTTACAATGGCAGCGTTAACCACTACTTCCTGTGTGACCGTGGTCGCTTTGGTTACGGTTACGTCAACCTGAAGGACCGCCCTCACCATCCGGTACAGCTGCGCGGCAGCGATCGCGTGACGCTGAATGCGGAGCAGGCGGTGAACGTCGGGGCAGACGTGCTGCGCCAGGCGAAACGCGTGATTGGTATCGGCTCGCCACGTGCCAGCGTCGAGAGCAACTTTGCGCTGCGTGAACTGGTCGGGGCCGAAAACTTCTCTACCGGTATGCCTGCCGGTGAGCAGGAACGCCTTGAACTGTTGTTAAAAGTGCTGCGTGACGGCGGAATTTATACGCCATCGCTGCGTGAAATTGAAAGCTACGATGCAGTGCTGGTGCTGGGGGAAGATTTGACCCAGGTTGGCGCGCGCGTGGCCCTGTCTGTGCGCCAGGCTGTGAAAGGTAAGGCCCGTGAAATGGCCGCTGCGCAGAAAGTCGCAGACTGGCAAATCGCGGCCATCATGAATATCGGTCAGCACGCTAAGCATCCACTCTTTGTCACCAACGTCGATGAAACGCGTCTCGATGATATTGCCGCGTGGAGCTATCGTGCCCCAGTGGAAGATCAGGCGCGTCTTGGATTTGCCATCGCCAATGCGCTGGACGAAACCGCCCCGGCCGTAAGCGATTTCGACGCTGCGCTGAACGGCAAGCTGGATGTCGTCGTGCAGGCGCTGGCCGGCGCTAAAAAACCGCTGATCGTTTCCGGTGTTCACTCAGGCAGCACTGCCATGATTGAAGCGGCCGCGAACGTGGCGAAAGCGCTGAAAGCGCGCGGCGCAGACGTCGGTATCACCTTACTGGCAGGCCATGCGAACAGCATGGGGCTGGGCCTGATGGGCGGAAACACCCTGGACCAGGCGCTAGAACAACTGCAAAGCGGCGAAGCCGATGCGGTCGTGGTACTGGAAAACGATCTCTATCGCCATGCGCCAAAAGCGCAGGTGGATGCGGCGCTGAATCAAGCCGCTAACGTGATCGTCGTTGATCATCAACGCACCGCCACGCTGGAGAAAGCCGGACTGGTTTTGTCCGCGGCCAGCTTCGCGGAAAGCGACGGCACCTCAATCAACCACGAAGGGCGCGCACAGCGTTTCTTCCAGGTGTACGATCCTGCCTATTATGACAACAGCATCGTGATGCTGGAAAGCTGGCGCTGGTTGCATTCGCTGCACAGCGCGCTGGAAAGCCGCCACGTTGACTGGACGCAGTTGGATCACGTCATTGATGCCGTGGTTGCCAGTCTGCCACAGCTGAAGGGCATTAAAGAGGCGGCACCGGATGCCAGCTTCCGTATCCGTGGTCAGAAACTGGCGCGTTCACCGCATCGTGCCAGTGGCCGTACCGCCGCGCGCGCCAACATCAGCGTGCACGAGCCGCGTCAGCCGCAGGATCAGGACACGATGTTTGCCTTCTCAATGGAAGGGAACAACCAGCCGAACGCACCGCGTTCGCAGATCCCCTTTGCCTGGGCGCCAGGCTGGAACTCACCTCAGGCATGGAACAAATTCCAGGATGAAGTGGGCGGTAAACTGCGTCACGGCGATCCCGGCGTGCGTCTGTTCGAAGCCAGCGACGCACAGTTAGCCTGGTTCAGCAGCGTACCTGGCGCGTATACCACTAACGGTCAGTTCCGCGTCGCGCCTTACTATCAGTTATTCGGTAGTGAAGAGATGACGCAGCGCGCGCCGGTTATCCAACAGCGTATGTCGGCACCCACTCTGGTCCTGAACCCGGAGGATGCGGCTAAGCTGGGCGTGAACAGTGGCGCGTCTGTGGAATTAACCTGTGCCGGTGAAACCGTACGCTTGCCTGTGCGTTTCTCCGCGTCGCTGCAGGCAGGGCAGGTGGGGCTTCCACTCGGTCTGCCGGGCGTACCGCCATTCCTGGCGAATGCAAAAATTGATTCTCTGCAGGAGGCGGCGCAATGAGCTGGTTAACTCCAGGTGTTATCGACATTCTGATCGCCGTGGGTAAAGCGCTGGTGATTCTGCTGGTCGTGGTGGGCTGCGGTGCGTTTATGAGCTTCGCCGAGCGTCGTCTGCTCGGCCTGTTCCAGAACCGCTATGGACCGAACCGCGTGGGCTGGGGCGGATCCTTGCAGCTGGTTGCTGACATGATCAAGATGTTCTTTAAAGAGGACTGGGTTCCCCCGTTCACCGACCGCTTTATCTTTACCCTGGCGCCGGTCATCGCCTTCGTGTCACTGCTGCTGGCATTTGCCATCGTGCCGGTTTCGCCGACCTGGGTCGTCACTGACCTGAACATCGGGCTGCTGTTCTTCCTGATGATGGCGGGCCTGGCGGTCTATGCCGTACTGTTTGCCGGCTGGGCGAGTAATAACAAATACTCGCTGTTAGGTGCCATGCGCGCCTCTGCGCAGACGCTGAGTTACGAAGTGTTTCTGGGACTGTCGCTGATGGGCGTAGTGGCCCAGGCGGGATCGTTCAACATGACCGATATCGTCAACAGCCAGACGCACCTGTGGAACATCATCCCGCAGTTCTTTGGTTTTCTGACCTTCTGTATTGCGGGCGTCGCGGTCTGTCACCGTCATCCTTTTGACCAGCCAGAAGCTGAGCAAGAGCTGGCCGACGGTTACCACATTGAATATGCCGGGATGAAATTCGGCCTGTTCTTTGTGGGCGAATACGTCGCGATTACCACCGTCTCAGCA
>Ga0308166_1000631_pt1 | contig 45275 bp, 57 predicted proteins | sample PhyCR2_2_FD_202137 | JGI IMG/M metagenome (GOLD analysis project Ga0308166, IMG submission 202137) | Phyllosphere microbial communities from UC Gill Tract Community Farm, Albany, California, United States - DLSLCC.R2 | ecosystem: Host-associated > Plants > Phyllosphere > Unclassified | place...
CGGTTCGACTCCGGAACGCGCCTCCAACTTTCCCGAGCCCGGGTGGTGAAATCGGTAGACACAAGGGATTTAAAATCCCTCGGCTTATGGCTGTGCGGGTTCAAGTCCCGCCCCGGGTACCAGGGAACAAAAATACAGAATAATCAAAGCAATAAGCAGTAATGTCGTAACCGCCGAGAGGCGGTTTTTTTGTGCTTTAAATCACCTTTCAGAACATCTTCAGAAGATGCTTTCAGAAGATAAACCCCGAAAGCAGCATACTTATTCATCCTTTCTGATTGCCCACCACTGGCACGATCTTCACTTTTCGATCGTAAATTGCCGTCTGGCTCGCGTTTTTGTGGCCTGATATCGCCTGCTTATCCGTCAGTGAACCGTCCAGATCAGAAATACCTTTCGCTTTCAGGTCGTGGTACGTGAAGTCGAAATCCATATCGGGATTTGCGGCAATTGCCGCCAGCTTTGCATTGCGCCACTGGCTATTAAATCCATCGCGCGTGTAGCGGTTGCCGTTACGCTGGTGGATCACGTACACGCTGGAAATTCCGTCTTTGATCGGCAACGTGTCGGCCAACGTTACCGCGGCACGTAGTCGGTCTGACCAGGCCTTGATCTGCTTGGCACCGGTCTTGCCCTGGCGGATAAAGATTCCAGGCTCTAGGATCTGCGAACGACTTAACGCAAGTACGTCAGCCTGCCGGGCGCAGCACAGATAGGCGATCTCCATTGCAACCTTCACAGTATCAGGGGCGACCGCATAGACTGCATCGTACTCAGCGTCGGTGATATAGCGCTCGCGAGACTTCTCCTTAAATTGCCTCACCCCTTTACAGGGATTTCCCTTCACATATCCGCGCTCGTAGCTCCAACCGAATACCCGCGACATGAAGGTTTTTTCTCGGTTAGCCTGGGTTTTACTTTTAAGCCCTCGCTTATCCATGTATTTTCTTATGTGCTCCGGCTTTATGTTGTTCGGATCCATCTTCCCAAATACAGGCATTACCTTTTTTGCATATTTCTGATAATCCTTCTGGGAGTCGAAGGCTAAATCGGTAAATTCAGCAGAGCTTAGGAACCTATCAGCCAAAGTTTTGAACGTTACCTTATCCTCTTTTTGACTGGTAAATTTTTCGTATGCCACCCAGACGGCGGACTGCGTCACATCAAGAGGGCAGAGCCTTACAGTTCTGCCGTCCGGGTGCTTGAATTCAAAGGCGGACCGGCCGCGCGATACTCTAGACGGCATCCAGTTATCCGCGGGGTTTTTGCGCTTGCCGGCCATTTACATCGCCTCGAAATCTGGTTCTTCCGCCACAGGTTTCGGCGGTTCGTTACGGTATTTTACGGGGTTAAGGAAATGCCCCCATGTTGTTTTTGGGTGACCGTCAGGGCGTTCAATAAAAAATATTCCGGCCCGGCGGAGAGCGTCACACTGTTTAGACTTATAATGGTGACCGGTCAACTCAATCATCTCTTCTTTCGTGATTATGTCGTGATCGTTTCGCATGGTCTTTCCTCGGTTCAATCATCCGGGCGATTGCGTCGTCGGTCACACGACACGCCAGGATAATATCTTGGTCACTGAGCTGCGTTTTCCTTACGCTGGCCGACAGTCGGCCGATTTTGAGATCGAAGTCAGAAAGTAGGCGTGCGCCTGGTTGCCATCGCTGCATTGTGGTTGCCTTGTTGTGAGGTGTCCCACAATGCTAGCGATGGCGACGGCCTATTTCTGATTAGGCTTAATCAACTTTGGCGGCGGCCTGCTGCTGATCTTCACATCTGGCGGTAGGTCGTAGATAACCTCACAACGTCGATCCGTCATGATGGTTCCTACGCGACCATCGGGCAGTGTGATATAGGCGGGGATGCCGCGCCGCTGTGAACGATTTAGCATCTGGTTACCTCACCTGCAGCGATGGCTCGCCGATTTCTATATGCGCGCCTTTGACTTCCACGCCGTTCTCGATTGCCTCCTTGATGGCTTTCTTGTCCGGGGCTACCACAGTTTGCACCGTCACCAGTTCATCTGGCAGCAGGTCGGCGTTGTCGACCACCACGCTGGCAGAGCCTTTGCGCGCAGTGAAGGTGTTTGCCGTAGTTTTAATAGAGCTTTTGCCGCTGGCCAGCAGGCACGTCAGCACGTACTTGCGGATCGACTTGGCGCGGTTCTCGAATGACTTTTTGCGGTCGGTCAGGCGTTTGATTTCCGCCGCCAGCGTGTCGGCTTGCCCCTCAATATTGCGAACGTGGATAAACGCGGCGTCCAGTTTGTCGCCCAGCGCCCCCTCGATACCCTCCAGCGTGTCGGCGATCATCTCAGGCGTCAGGTCGTCGGAGGTTTCGATCAGTTCGTGAAACTTGGCGTAATCAGCGGCCAGAGCAATGGCGGTAGTGCTCATGATGCTTTCTCCTCGCTCAGTGCGGCAATGCGTTCATCTTTCAGGGCGGTCAGGCGGCGCAGGCGGCCGGCCAGGTATTGGGCAAACTCTTTATCGCCTTTTCCGTCGGCGGCCTTGCGATGGGCTTCAATCTCACGGGCGACAGAACCGTGAACCTTGGTCGCCTCATTGGCTGTAACTGCACCTTTGAGAGTCTCGGCGACTTTCGCCAGATGCTCATCCAACTCTTCGCGCATGCGGGTTACGCCCTCGGCTTTCTCGCTGGCGTTCTTGAGCGCGAACTCTGCATCGTTCTCTTGGCGATAGGTCAGATCGTCGTACAGGCCGAGGAACACGTCGGCGGAGAAACCGAGTTGTGACAGGGCTTTTTTGGTGGCGTCTGTAAGAGACTTTTTCGGGGCTTCACCGTCGCTGAGTGGACCGTTTTTGCTCTTGTAAACGTATGGCGTGCAGCCATAAGCGATCACCTCGCCAGTCTTACCGCTGTGCTTGTACCACAGGCGGATTTTCACGGTGTGGTTTACCTCACACAGATAACCGCCGGCGCCGTTCGGAATGATCTCTTGAATAAAGCTCCCGTCCTGCTGCTTCACCGATCGCATTATTGGAGCGCCGTTATCGAAACGCTCTTCGATGATTTCTACACCCCAGTTAATGCCCTGTGGCCCGAATACTTTGGTGGCCTGCATCACCATGTATGTGCCGTTGATCGATGTGCCGCCGCCGTTATTGCTGAATGCCTTGGTAAACTTGGCATCGGTCTTATAAACGCGGTTCCAGATTCCGAGGTTGTCGCCATCCTCCGCCGATTGCTCAGCGATTACCTGCTCAACCTGCGCTGCGCGCTGCTGGAAATCGTCGGCTTTCAGCTGCTGCGCCAGTGCCTCGGCGCGGTCGGCGTTTTCTTCTGCCTGCTGCAGTTGCGGCGATTTCTCCGCTGGTGCGTTGGCGTAAACACCATAACCCATCTGATCCAGTTGCTGCTTGGCTTGCGCCGCTGCTGCGTCGGTAACTTGCTGCTGCGCCACTTCCGTTTTTTCACCCTGATTTGAGGCGGCAGATTGCGCCGGGCTGGTCTCCGCATGCTGCTGCTCACCGCAGCCGATCAGGCCGTCGATTGAGAAGCGGCCGTCGCCAAGGTTGGCCACCTCGACCGGCTTCTCGTCGCCCTTGCCATAGTTCGCCAGCTCGCCGCATGCAGGGTGGCCAGCAAGACGGGATTTCACAAAGTGCAGGCGTTCGGCGTCGTCGCTGATCAGCTTCAGGTTTTTCATTCCATCGGAAATGATGCCGTGGCGCACATCGGTTTCGACGTTAAGAATACCGACGATCACACGCAGTGATTTGTCCCACGCACGCCAGGCATTATCGCGGTTGGCGATGATCTCTTTGGCGTTCTTCACATCTGCCGCTTTCGCCTCAGCAGGATTAACACCCATGATCGACAGCGCCGTATGCATGCTCAGAGTGTTGTAGTCGGCCGCGCCGTCGGTATTGTCGGTGCTGGTGCTGGTGCTGGTGCTGGTGCTGGTGCTGGTGCTGTTCTGCGTCAGTTTTTCGCGATCGTTCGGATTATCGACCCACGCCTGCGCGAATGCGGTGGTGGCCTCTTCGGTCGGCATGGCAGTAGAGTTTTGGAACAGCGCAGAAACCAATTTGTAGACGGAAGCGGGGTACATGGCGCCGACAGCGGGAACTGATACAAGCCCGTCGATCACCGCGCGCATGCCGGTATCATCTGGCGTTTCCTCGTCATTGAGCAAATCCACAACCAGCGATAACTGGCTATTATCGATCTCGGCATCACCGTACATCACAACGGCGGCGATCCGAACGTTGGCAGGCTGCGTCATCAGGTCGATAGGGCCGGCCGGCACTTCCGGCTCTGGCTCTTTTGGCGTCCACGCGTTGCCGTCAAACACGTTCTCAGCGGCAAACTTTTCATCGAACTGACCGACAGCCGGACGAGGGTGTCCGGTCTGATCTTCGACAGTTTTCGGATTGAAGAAGTTGTCGCCGCCCTCTGGGTAGGCTTCGTACAGTTTGCCGGTGGCAATGCTTTCGGCTGCTCGCTTGTTTGGCGCATCCAACGCGATCACCAGCGGCACGGCGCCGTTAACCTGGGCCTTTTTCTTAGGCTCAAAAAGTGAAATGTAGATAGGCATTTTGGGTCTTTCCTCTGTTAAAAATCGGCGCTGGTCAGGCGCCGGGATGGGTTAAAACTTCTCGCGCGCTACGGCTTTCACGTTGTCGCAATACCAGCTGTAAAGCTCACGCTGGCGCTGCTGCAGGGTGTCAGGCGTTGCCATCATTACGGCCATCAGCAGGCGGTCGCGGGTGTCGGCGGCGGTACCGTCGATGTGGGTGAACACCTCGATCGCCTCGTCGGAATAGCCGTGCGTCGCCGCGGCTTCGAATTGGTCACGCTGTCCGGCTTCATCATGGCGTTGCCACAGCGCCAGCTCGGAGCTCAGGTTGTGGGTTTCGATATCCATGGCCGCGCCCTCAGTACGGGAGTTCGTCGGCGTCGGCAGGGCAGTGTTCAATGCATAGCAGCTGCTGAATTTGATCGTCGATCTCGGCAATACGCTTGCTTGTAGAATCGTCCAGCCGTGCTTTTTCCAGCTGCAACGCTTCGACCTGTCTCCCGATGATGTCGATCGGCTCTGGTTCGTTAACATCGACGTGGATTTGGCGAGTTTCAAGCAGCACGTATTCAGGGAACTGCGACATGTCCATGGTGAATACGGAGATTTTTTCTTGTGTGAACTGGCTAACGTTCGCGTGGATGTATAGCGTGACGGGTATCTGTAGTGCTTTCATAGCAACTCCTGATATACTGGCACCGATCGGTAGTGCCTTGTGGTGGTATCGGTCTTTCCTAACGCCGGGGTGGTTCCCGGCCCCGTTGAAGGTTTGGTCGCCTTCAACCATCTCCCCGGGATGTAAACTCGGGGTAATTGGCCCGCCTAGCGCGGGCTTTTTACTGCCTAAAATTAGGTGCCGGTCTTTCCCGGCCGTCAGGGCTGGTGAGGCCCGCTGGTCTTTCCTCGGTTAAACACTGGTCAGGTGCTGCAGTCTATTCCCGCTGTCAGATCGTGGCTGGTCAAGCCTATGGTCTTTCCTGATTTATGCGGTGTGAAAAAATTGCCCCGACGCACAGGGCGAAGACTACACACAGCAATGGTTTTTCGGTTGTGGTGGCCAAGAGCAACGCCCCGAAGCCCCCGGCATTCACCACTATCAAAAAGAGCGATCCTCTCCCGCTATTGGCGAACCCTCTCCGGGATTCGGTACTAACGTTCGCCGGGTGAGATACAGTTTTGCACGCCCGCGCTCTTTGATAGTGGTGCTCCGTGACGTGGAGCGGACGGGCGATGTTTAAGCCTCACGGGGCATTCTTTAACCGGGATTACGCCGTCAACCGGTTTCACTGCCGTGACAGGGAGGGTTACTTGCCGTTCGCCTTCTCCAAAACACACCGGCTGACGCCGGGCGGCCCGTTTTGAATCAAATTCTTTGCCGTGTATCGCCCGGCCGGCGGAACTGTTTCTGAACAACCGCTGCAGGGTTAGTGCGCTGTTGATGGAATTAATATTACCGCTGCGAATACATATAGGTCAAGCGTGGCGGTGATAAAAATATGCGCTGTAGTAATATGTGTTTGATTTATTAGGCAATAAAAAATCAAAAGCCCGCATGATGCGGGCCAGAGAGGGTAGGGCTTATTGTTTTCTTGTGGCCAATAGCTCTTTAAATAACTTATCGAAACCCAATACTTTTTCTTTTAAATCAGACATGTGTCTGTTTTTTTCGCTCTCAGGAAGCCTGTCATATAGGCTGATGAGCTCGGCATGTTCAGGTTTTATAATTTGCCAACCAGGCGCGGATACGTCTTCATGATGCTCCCCTGATTTACGAACGTAATTCATCAATTCTTTCAGTTCAGGCTTGATGTCTTCTGGCTTTACGCCAAGAAGGGCTGCAAATTTCAAAATGGCGTCGGTACCGAGAGGGTTCTTACCGTTTAGGTACTGACTCACTGTTGATTGAGTTTCGAAGCCGAGTGCATCCGCCGCCTTTTCTTGTGTTAGACGGAGTAATACCTTCTTCTCATCCCAAATTTTCCGCAGTCGTTCTGCAGCTTCTTGGTCTTTGATATCGAGCGGTTTTTTCTTCATACGGTAATTTTATTCGCACAATTAATATCGTCCAATCACCGTTACGCTTGATCTTTGTATATTCGCAGCGGTAATATTGGTGCATCACACAAACACGAGGAGAGGTGATGGATCTTAAAAGCTATCTCAATGAGAACGGCATTAGGCAGCAAGATTTCGCCCATGCTGTTGAAAAGTCACAAGGTTACGTAAGCCGTGTTGTAGCCGGATCATGCAAACTGGGTGGCGAAGTTGTCATTAAGTGGGCCGCAGCAACTGGTTTTAAAGTTACACCACATGACCTGCGACCAGACTTATACCCAAACCCTCGCGACGGCCTACCAGAACAGACGGCAGCTTAACCATAACCCCCACCAAAATCTGATTAAGCATAATCAAGTTTTGAGCGACAGGAGACGCGAAGTGGAAAACATCGAAATTCTGAAAGACGAAATTACAGACTGGGCAGCTGAGCGAGGACAGGAACATGTGGCAATAGAGATCAGCCGGATGTGGTTCCTGTTCGGCGCAGAATCGGAAACGGTTCGCCTTCACCCGATCGAGGATGATTTCGGTCGGGCGGATTGGCGCGCAATCAACAACAACCGTCAGCAGATTTTCCGTTGGCTGCGTGGTGAGTCTAAGGCTGCCCGGGCGAAGGTGCGAGAGCTGGCCGACGCTATGGCCGCGGCGCTGCCGGCTGAACGGCGCGCCAGATTGGGCGGCGTGTCCGTGCAGTATTTACTGTCGGTGGCCATACGTGAGTTTGCCGCGGCGGTGATCGCCATTTTGCTTGGCGCCTGCGATACCCCTCAACGGATAGCGGGGGCGCTAAACGCTCTGCAAGATACCCAGCGCCTGACCAGCGCGCAGTAACAACCAGATTCTAGGAAAGGCCAATATGCAAACTGATCACATCACATACCGGAATGGCTGGCGCCTCAATGGCGCACCTGCCGACGCCGCAGAGATTAGACCGATTTTCGAAGATCGCCAGGCTGCCGCGCATGCTGTCTGGGAGCAATACGAGCAGCGCAAGGCCGCACTGCGAGAAGAAAACCTATCGCCGGAGCAGTACCAGGATGCGTGCCGCCAGCTTGCAGACTCGCTGGGGATCTGATCATGAGTATGGAAATGATGGTGCGGGCCATGAAAATCAAAGTCGGCAACCCGCTGCGCAAATTGGTGCTGTTGAAACTGGCCGACAATGCCAGCGATCAGGGTGAATGCTGGCCATCGGTGCCTTACATCGCAGAGCAGTGCGAGATCTCCGAGCGCTCGGTGCAAAACCACATTCGACAGTTGGTCAAAGATGGGCTGGTGCGCATCGAAAAACGCCTGGCGGAGAATGGGCTTAATCGCTCAAATGTTTACCACATCACCTTATCTGGCAGTGGTGCAAATCCTGCACCCTATGGTGCAGCTCCTGCACCAGGTGGTGAATCTCCTGCACCAGGGGGTGGTGCAGCTCCTGCACCCAGAATCAGTCACTCTTTTGAATCAGTCAATGAACCGATTGATGGTGGATCAGCTGGCGCTGATCACCCTGAACAGCCGCAGGCCGATCGGATGGATTATCAAAAAATCCTCGGAATCTATCACGCCAAGCTGCCGGAAATGCCATCGGTTCAAATCCTGACAGACGCACGCAAGCGCACGCTGCGCAGCTTCTGGAAGAAATTTAAATTCACGGAAACCCGCTGGGAGCTGTACCTGCAGTTCATCGCTGAAAATTGCCGGTGGATGCTGGAAGACCGGCCGAACGGCCGCGGTGGCCAGTGGCGCCGTAAAAACTTCGACTACCTAATCACTGAGCGCTGCTATGTCGCCGTGAAAGAGGGCCGCGCCGATGATCGATAACCTGCCGGCCGCGCCGTACAACATCGACCTGGAGCAGGCCATTCTCGGCAGTCTGATGCACAACACCGAGCACGACAGGGCGGCGGCTGTGTTCGGCCTGCTGAAACCGGAATCGTTCTACCTGGCTGCGCACCGGATCATTTTCACTGAGCTGCGCGCGCTGGTGAACGCCGGTAGACCGACTGACCTGATTACCCTAAGCGATTCGCTCGAGAGCAAGGGCGTACTGGAGCAGATAGGCGGGTTCGCATACCTGGCTGAAACAGGCAGGAATACCAGCGTACCCGCGATGGTCAGCTATGCGCATGCCGTGCGAGAGAAAGCCGTTCTCCGCTACGCGTTGGAGAAGCTTTACGCCTGCGTTGAGCTGGTGGGCGCCAACAACGGCATGGATGCAGCGAGCAAACTCTCCAGCGTGCAGCAGATGATCACCGCGGTATCCGACCATGCGAGAACCGGCAAACGGGGCGGCCTGCGCGTGGCGGGAGAAGTAATCGGCGAATGGGTGGACGAAATGGATCGCCGCTTCCAAGACCCGGACAGCGCCGCCGGCCTGACGCTGGGGATCGAGAGCCTCGACCGACTGATGTACCCGAAACAGGTGCTGCGCGGCGCGCTGGTAGTGGTGGGGGCTCGGCCAAAGATGGGCAAAACGGCGTTCTACAACAAAGTCGGCGCGCACTTTGCGCTGAACCACAGACTGCCGACGCTCGTTTTCAGTCTGGAAATGACCGACCGTGGAATTATCGAGCGCATGGTCGCGCAGGAAGCTCGCGTGAAGTCTGAGATTTTCTACGTCGGCGCCCACGACGACAGTGACATGGCGCGCGCCATGGCCAAGGCCACCGAGCTGGCCGAGTCGAACCTGATGATCGACAGCACGCCAGGTGTGACGCTGGCGCACATCGTGGCGGAGTGCCGCAAAGTGAAGCGCCAGCGCGGCACGGTAGGGTTGGTTGCGATCGACTATCTGACCCTGATGAAAGCCGAGGAAGCCGAGCGCCGCGATATTGCGTATGGCGATATCACCACTGGCCTGAAAAATCTGGCCAAGGAATTGGATTGTCCGGTACTGCTGCTGACCCAGCTGAACCGCAAACTCGAAGACCGTGCCGACAAGCGCCCGGTGCCGAGCGACAGTAAGGACACCGGCCAGATCGAGCAGGATTGCGACGTGTGGATCGGCCTGTACCGCGACGCCGTATACACCAAAGGTGCAGACCCGCAGCTGATGGAAGTGATTTTGCGCCTGAACCGCGAGGGCGCTACTGGCACCGCGTATGCGCTGCTGGAAAACGGATATATCCGAGACATAACCGACGAGGAGGCCGCGCGCCGGGCGCAAACCGGGCAAGCCAGAGAGCGGCGATATGCCGACAAGAACGAAGCGACAAAAAGTTTTTAACCCACGCCTGACCAGCGTGATATTGACCAAAAGGAAAGACCTATGAGCACTACAGAATTAATTTTCGCGAAAAAACCGGGCGCAGAAGTCATCGATGACGGCTGCGATCACACAGCTCTGATTATCTGGCGCATGAATGCTAATGCCCGGGCTCGTACAGGATCGACATTCGTCTTGCCGCCAGTTCCTGAACAGGTTGTGCCTCCCAAGTATGCCAAAACGGCGACCAAAGCCGATAAACGTTCAGTAGGCAAGAGAAAATCCTCAAAAGTCGATTTCCCCACTCGCAACCTGGCGGCGGTAATGATGGGTAAGACTCTGACCTATCGCGGCATCATGACGGCCTTGGATACTTATTACCCAGAACATGGCCTGACGCAGCGACACCTGCAGACCCGTATCCTGACGATGATCAACTCCCCTCATGTCGAAATCACCCGACACGAAAAACCGGTACCGGAATTTACCCTCACTCACGTTGACGGGCAGTTCTACGTCAACTCTGAGAACCAGCAGCATTTAGCAAGAGGGTGACCTATGGCCGGGCAATCGGATTATCTACCGCCCGGCCTGCCATTCAATCGAGGGGCCTGGACGCAGGAACAACGCGATCTAGAGCAGTTCGACCTGCGAGCCTGTGGCCTGATCCGCGATTTATTCGCGCGCAAGATCACCCGCACAAAGGTGCTGGTGGCGATTGAAGAGGCGCCGGAGCAATACCGGGAACATTTCAGAGCACGCTTGAATTACTGGCGTGAGCGCAGCGAGGGAAAGGGGCAATGAAAAAAATAATCATCGGGCTAACAATTTTGTTACTGGTTGGCTGCGACAAGATCGCCATACCTACCGGCGTAAACTCCGCAAATGCGCTAACCCGCTACGTGGATAACGCCAACGGAGTGATTTGCTATCAGGTTCTGTACCAATCCAGCACCGCCATCAGCTGCGTGCAATTGGATCGTGAGGTGCGCAATGCCAGCAAATGAACTGAGCCTCGACGGCAAAAGCATTCTGGATATGTGCTGCGGCTCCCGCATGTTCTGGTTCGACAAAGAAGACGAGCGCGCTGTGTTCAGCGACAAGCGGAGCGAGAGCCACACCCTGTGCGACGGCAGAAAGCTGGTTATCTCTCCTGACCTGATCGCCGACTTCACCGCGCTACCGTTTGCAGACGGTAGCTTCCCTGTTGTCGTGTTCGATCCGCCGCACCTGGAGCGCGTCGGCCCCAATGGCTGGCAGGGGAAGAAGTACGGGAAACTCGACCGTGAAACATGGCGCGATGAACTGCGTGCCGGGTTCGCCGAAGCTTTCCGCGTGCTGCGGCCACACGGCGTGCTTATCTTCAAATGGAACGAAACCCAGATACCGGTTAGCCAAATCATCGCTCTAACAGACGAGAAGCCGGCGATCTGGCAACGCACCGGTAAGAACGATAAGACGCACTGGATCATCTTCGTAAAATCGAGCAAAACAGCAAGGGAATTGAAATCATGAGCATTTGGCCAACAGAGGTTCAGCAGTGCGCGTCGTCAGTGTTGCCTGTTCATGCGTTGAGCGGTGAAGAACAGCAGGGTGTCCTGCAGAAAATTAATCAGATGTTCCTCAACCGCGTCAGCCCGCAGGAAATCCAGAAAACAGCGCACGCCTGGGCGCGTCAAAAACAGATCGTCGATTTCCGCCCTGATGTGGAAAACGGGCTTGTTGTTGTCGGGTTTGCCGGCGGCGGCGGCAGCTGCGAGGGCATCAAGCAGGCGCTGGGCTTCGAGCCGCATATCGCGATGAACCACAACCCGGTGGCCATGGCCATGCATGCCGTGAATCACCCGCGCACGCTGCACTACCCGGAAGACATTTTCAGCGTTGATCCGAAGATTTCCACCGGCGGGCTGCCGGTGCTGCTGGGCTGGTTCTCTCCTGACTGTCGCCATTTTTCGAAAGCAAAGGGCGGGACGCCGGTGAGGAAAGAGATCCGTGGTCTCGCCTGGGTGGTGCTGCGCTGGGCGTTGGCGGTGCGGCCGCGTTACCTGATGTTGGAAAACGTCAAAGAATTCCGCTCATGGGGGCCGCTCAAAGCCGACAAAAAAGGCAATCTGTTCCCGGATCCAGCGTACACCGGTGAAACCTTCAAGGCGTTTATCGGCATGCTGAGCAGCGGTGTGGCTCCAGATTGCCCGGCGCTGGCCGAGGCATGCGAATTCCTGCAGGTCGATGTCGATAGTGACGATGCCCACCGCCTGGTGTCCGGGCTAGGCTATAACGTCGATCATAAAGAGCTGCGCGCCTGCGATTACGGCGCGCCGACCATCCGCAAACGCCTGTTTGTTGTCAGCCGCTGCGATGGTGAAGCCGTTGTATGGCCGGATCCGTCCCATGGGGCGCCGGACAGCGCCGAGGTTCTGGCGGGGCAACTGCAGCCATACCGCACCGCCGCCGAGTGCATCGACTGGTCAATTCCCACACGCAGCATCATGGGCCGCAAAAAGCCGCTGGCGGACAACACGCTGCGCCGTATCGTGAAAGGGTTGAAACGCTACGTTATCGACTGTCCGGATCCGTACATCGTTCAAATCGGGCAAACAGGGTTCGGTGGAGATGGCCGGCAGTATGCCACCGGCGCACCGCTCACGACGGTCACAAGCAAAGCCGAGCACCTGCTGATCGAGCCGTTCGCCGTGAAGTGCAATCACACGTCCAACCGAACCAAAGACGATTGCTTCCGGGGCCAGTCTGGCCGCCTGCCTCTGCAAACGGTCACGCAAACCCATGGTTTCGCCGTGGCGGCGCCGGTGGTTGTGCGCCAGTTTGGGAACAGTACCGGCCAGCGCGCCGATGCGCCGGTGGGCACGATCATGCCTGGCGGCGGTGGTAAAACGCAGTTGGCCAGCGCGGTGCTGGTGGGCGCTGGCGGCCCGACATATTCCGGTAAGCCGCGTAGCATCGCCGCGCCGATGGCAACTATCCCGACGGAATCGCACACTGCGCTGGCTGCAGTGCATCTGATCCGATTCCGCCAAGGAAGTAAGGGGCAGGGAGTGTTTCGCCCGTTTAACACCCTGACAACCGGTGCATCGACTGGCCGTCCGGCCACAGGTGTGCAGCACGCTGTCGTTGCCGTCAACCTGATCAAGCACTACGGCGGGAACTACACCGGCGCCGGGTTGGGAATGGACGAGCCAATGCATACTGTGACGCAGGTCGATCACCACTCGCTTTGTACGTCGCACCTGGTGCAGCTGCGCGGCACATGCAAAGACGGGCGGCCGACGAATGCGCCAGCGCCAACGCTCACCGCTGGCGGCAATCATATTGGCCACGTGACTGCGTACCTGCAGAAATACTACGGCAACGAGAAAGACGGGATCGACGTCGACGCACCGATGCACACGGTACCAACCCATGATCGCTTCGGCCTCACCGAGGTGAAATGCGAGCCAACGCTGATCACCGACGACCAGCGTTATAACGCCTGGTGCTGCGCGCGTTTGATGGACGAATTCAGCGACGATCCAGACGACAGCCACTTGTTCCCGGCGCCACGCCCGCAGTTTATCCAGGTCGGCGAATACATGGTTGTCGATATCTGCATGCGCATGCTTGAACCGCGTGAGCTGTATAACGCCAACGGCTTCCCGCGCAGCTATATCATCGATCAGGACATCGACGGCACTCGTTGGCCTAAATCGGAACAGGTGGCACGTTGTGGGAACTCAGTGCCGCCGCCGTTTGCTGAGGCGTTGGTGCGGGCAAACATGCCGCAATATTGCGTATGGGAGATGGCCGCATAACACAAGCACACCCCGCCATTGCGCGGGGTTTTGTGTGGTGGACAGATAAATAAACACTGGTTGGATATACAGCTAAATGAATGGCATGATGTTCACAGGATGAAAAGTTGATCGTTAAAACCGATCAATGTGACATTCAACGATCTGTGTTGCCTATTTGACCAGCGAGAAATGAATAGCTTTGCTCTAAAGGCGAGCAGGGGGTGTGGAGGGATTTCAATTAATCTCAAAGACTGAGGTGATTATGATTGATTCAAATGGACTTAATGATCTTCTCCCTGATGATGGCCTTGTTTTAATTCGTAGAGAAAATGGTAAAACGGTGGGAATACGTTTGGTCAATAGCGACGAACACATTTCGACCCTAAACGCGATGTTGGAAGTAGCAAAATCGGTGGGTTATTCGATTGTCGCCCCTGATGGAAACAAGCTATAATCAATGAACTGGATTGAACACCCAGTGCATTCACTTCTGAACAACCGCTGCGCTACTGGAGAACCCCAATGGCGCAGTATTCGTATACAAAGACAGCAGGAAATTTACTGGTGCCGACCACTCGGGAAGCCAGGGACTTTTTGCAATCAAAGAAGATCGGCTCCATCCTTTACGCCGATTTCAAACAGGCCCGAAACCCAGCCTTTCACCGTAAGTTTTTCTCCCTGTTAAATCTTGGCTTCGAATATTGGACACCCGCCGGCGGTGCGGTTTCGCCATTCGAGATTCAGTTCCTGCGCGGTTATATCAAACGATTGGCTCGCTACGTAGATGACGTGGGAGTGTTCCATGCGGTTGCCGACGAATACTTGCTATTGGTAGGCGATAAGCGTGCCGAGCGGCTCACCGTAGCAAAATCATTTCATGCCTACCGGCGGTGGGTGACCGTCGAAGCTGGACATTTCGATCTCGTTCTTCTCCCTGATGGTTCTGTGATCAAAGAACCGCGTTCGATTTCTTTCGCCAACATGGACGAACTGGAGTTCAACGACCTGTACCGCAGTGCAATCAACGTGCTGTGGAACCATATTCTGCACAAAACTTTCAAGTCTCAATTAGAGGCCGAAAACGTGGCCGCGCAACTGATGGAGTATGCAGCGTGAGTAAACTGACAGACGAGGCCCGCGGCCGAGAATGCCAGGTAAGGATCCCCGGTATCTGCAATCGAAACCCCGAAACAACAGTCGCAGCGCATTATCGTTTGGCGGGCACCTGTGGCACCGCAATCAAACCAGATGATGCACAGGCTGCCTGGGCCTGCAGTGCTTGCCATGATGAAATAGACCGCCGTACGCGCTTTATCGACGCGAACGACGCCCGACTGATGCACGCCGAGGGCGTCATGCGCACTCAAGAAATTTTGAGAAAGGAAGGAAAACTATGATCTATCCCGACAACATCGGCAAGGGTGATGGTAAAGAACTGCGCCTGCGTGCGTTAGAGCAAGTTTGGATCGAAGGTAAGCTGAAAATGTGGGGGCGCTGGTCGGGTATGGCGAAGCATGGCAGCGCTGGCAGCATGTTCAACCGATTGCTGGCCAGCGAGAAGGTCACGAAGGCCGCTATCACACAGGCGCTGAGGCAGTTAAAAAAATCAGGTTGCAGCAAGGATGAGCTGCAGTCCTATCTGTTGGAAATCATGGAGGGTAAACAGAAAAGCAGCCTGGCGTTCTGCTCGGATGAAGAGGCCAAGACCATCGACCAAGTGATCGGGGCCGTGCTGCTGGATCACCCGGGCCTGAAGTATGTCATCCAGCAGCGCTACATAGGGAAAGGAATGAGCAAAAAGGCGATGGCCGTCGATTTGCATGATAGGCACCCTGAATGGTGCTTGCGTACCTGCGAAACCCGGATAGCTGTTTGGCTTAAGACCGCAGAATTTATGCTCTACCGCCCGATGAGCGATGCGTTTAGTTCGAATGTTGATAGATTTTACAGTTGACTTTGCGCGGAAAAAGGTTAAATTGAGGTAAGCTTCGCGAAGTAGTATCCGCAGCGACAAATTCAAAAGAAACCCGCCATCTGAGCGGGTTTTTCCGTTTCTGAGCCTCGACAATCGTCTGGGCTTTTTCGTTTTAGTGGGTCAGATTTCAGCCGCTGGTGGACTTTCCCATCGGCAGTGATCCATCGGCGACAATTACAAACCGAGAATTCGCGTCAATTACAGGCTGCCATTTGGCGGCCTTTTTATTTTTATCACCGGTGTATCCGGTCAATCCCACAAAGGCAGGGTGGCAGCATGCCGGATAAAGAAATCAACCACATTTTCTCGAGCCTATGGGTGGTGTTCATCCTCATTGCCGGCTGGGGTGGTGTTGTGAGGTATCTCATGGATATCAAGCGGAATAAGGCGGCGTGGAGTTGGGTTAATGCTCTGGCTCAGATTGTTGTATCCAGTTTCACAGGGTTAATTGGGGGCATCGTCAGCATGGAGACGGGGCTATCGGTCAATATGGCGTTCGTTGGCGCGGGTCTCTGTGGTGCTATGGGTAGCGTGGCGCTGACGTACTTCTGGGAGCGTTTCTACGGGGGAATCAATGGTAAGCAATAACCAGCCGAGAGGCATTCGCAATAACAATCCCGGCAACATTCGCTGGGGTGATGATTGGCGCGGCCTCGTCGCGGAGGCACAACGCACTGATAAGTCATTTTGCCAGTTCACCAGCCCGGAATATGGTATCCGCGCGATGATTGTCATCTTGCGTAACTACCAGCGCAAACGTGGTTTAAAGACCGTCACCGACATTATCAACCGCTGGGCACCGCCAGTTGAGAACAACACACTGGCGTACATCAACAGCGTTGCAAAGTCTGTGGGCGTAAAACCTGACCAAGTAATCGACGTGATGGATAGCAGGGTGATGATCCCGCTATTGGAAGCCATCATTACTCATGAGAACGGCGTTCAGCCGTACGGCTTCGATGTATTCGTGAAGGCTATCGACCTGGCGGGATAAGAGAGCGCTAGTCAATTATCAGTGAGGTGCTTAAAAAAATACCCCGAAGGCTATACCTACGGGGTAAACACGGCTAGAGATTATTTCTGGTTATAAACTTGAAGCTTAATAATTAAATCATTACCAAGGTTAAACATCAAGCATTGCTAATCAATTGAGGGTGTTTAACAGTTTCCTAAGTGGGGTCAGCACGATATGAGCACTTCATTCAGCTTCCGCACGATGGCTATCGGGCTGCTGCTGGTGGCGCTAATTGTCGCCGGCAGAATGGCGTTTTACTTCCATGGCAACGCAGTAATGGCCAGTGAGCAGGTAAAGCAGCAGGAAAAGATGCTGGCGCAGCAGGCAGGGCTGATCACCACACTGCGCGCGGATGACGCCCGTAATCGCGCAATGATGGCAGAACAGCAACGGAGAGAGCAGCAGCTGCGCCAGCAGGGCGAAAACTACCAGAGGAAATATCGTGAAGCAATCCAGAATGATGAATGTAGTCGGCGCGTTGCTCCTTCCGCTGTTATTGTCCTCCTGCGCGGAACGGACACCGCCGCCGCCGGTTCCGCTCGTGCTGTTACCCCCTGAGTCGGTGTTCACCCCCTGCGAGCAACCAAAACTGAAGGGTGATACCTGGGGGGATATCGGCAGCCACGCGCTGGCGCTTCAAACAGCCTTATCAATCTGCGCCGGCCAGGTGGCCACGCTGAACCAATGGCGGGAATTAACTCAACAGTGACATGTGATGTTGCTTGCTGGTGTATAGGTGATCAAATCACCAGCTTGTAGCCTATCCCTAGCGATGATAATGTCTGCCTGGTATAAGCGAGGGAGTTTCATGGCATTAGCACCACAAGCAGATATTAGCGAAGCGATAAGTGTTTTATCTCACTGCATAGACTCTGGGAGTGAACTTGATCAGCTCACCTTTCGCCGTTACCTGAAGAAGTTCGAGAATATTCCTGATGAGCCGACTAAGCTGATGTTGTTCGGTTTAGCGTATGGTGCTGTTAAAGAATATCCTACGGCTATTGCCTTTTTCAAAGATGCAGTTTCTTACAAGGATGATGTTGTAGCCCGGAATTACTTAACTTTCTTGGGACGTATTCTTCACTTCGAAATGTATAGGGAAGAGTCTGAAAGGTTGGCAAAGGAGTATAACAGTTTCCCGCTTTGCATTCGGGCGAGAAACGCAGCCTATGCTGATGGTAACGGTGAGCTATCGCTTTTTTTCACAAGAAAAGCAATTTCTCTTACTTCGGATGATAAGACTGTGAGGAGGTTGGAAATGGAGGCTAAGCATCACATTGGCTCTCTTGATAAGTTCGCCTCGCTTAGTGGTCTGAGTAGCAGAGAACTCCAAGAGTTAAGTCGAAGCGTGACAGATGTTGCCAGGAAGCATGGTGTATTATCGATAGCGACTGAGTTTTATGTAAGCTCGGATAATCATGACCTTGCCATCATCAATGATGTCCTTACCATGAACGAAGATTTGATATCAGATATGGACATAGAGATCGCGTGTGCATTAGCGATGAACGAAAAATACTCTGATAAAAACGTGTCTGCATGGTATCGCGGGCGTGAAAATGTAGGGCACACAATATGAGCATCCAAGGAAGAGATTTCTTAATTGCGGCTAAAGGTTTTGTAAGCATGCCATGTGAAGCGGCTTTTAGGAGCGCAGCTTCACGGTCATATTATTCTTTGTACCATGAAGTTTGCGGAATTTTGCAACACTGCCCACCGACCACACACGATGGTGTTTTGAGCTACTTAACACAAGGTACGAGCCGAAATGCCGAACCTTTTGATAAAATGTCACTGATGCAGTTGGGTGCAGTTCTTGGTCAGCAGAAAAAGAAACGAAAAAAAGCAGATTATGAATTAGACCAAGAGTTTTTAGAGATAGAGGCAAAGTCGTCTATTGCAGCTGTCGAAAAGATGATTAAGAAAATTGATGAGCTAAAACAAGACGTAGCATGAAATAAACCCGCCTAGAGCGGGTTTTTTATTGCCCATCACAGAGCGCCAAGTCTGACGCTGCGTAATGAGCAGTAACCAAAGCCATCACCCTGCACCCACCGCGCACCCAGCGCACCGGCAGGCTGATGGCTTTTTTTATGGAGAATGCTATGTCACAACCGGAAGAAAGCGGCCTCGAGCGCGATTACTGTGCCGGTCAACTTTCTCTCCGCGACCTGGCAGAGATACACGGCATCAGTGAGGGGGCAATCAGGAAGCGCGCCAAAAAGCATGGCTGGGTACGCAAGGGAAAGGGCGGTACGCAAAAAGGTACGCAGGTACGCAAAAGCGGTACGCAAAAATCCAAAGTGCGTACCAGAGGACGTAGCGCCAAATCTGGAAGCATCCAAGAAGGCGACGAAGCCCCAGAGCCAAAAACGAAACCGATTCGTGGCAAACGCACAGACCCACCTGTTAACCCTTTCGGTGCAAACAACCGAGCCGCTTTGAAACATGGTGGCTATGCCCGGCGGATGCTCCTTCCTGACGATGTGATTGAAGATGCCGAAGCGATGGGGCTGGAGGATGAGCTGCGCCGGGTGCAGGCGTCCAACCTGATTGCAGCGGCGAACATTGGCCGATGGGGTGAAGCGCTCCGCGATGAAGAAAACGAAGAGCGAAAAAAAATCCTCCGCGAAAACATCCGCGGCGCTGAACAGGCAATGGATCGCAACACGGCACGCATCGAGTCGATTTTGCGTACCTTCAGCCAGCTGGCCGTTAGCGAGGCGATGCTGCCAAAAATTGAAGCCGATACCGATTTTCGCCGTGCGGCAACAGATAAGACTCGTCTGGAGTGCGAAAAGCTGGGCAAAGAACTGGCCGACGATGACGACAACGACATACCGAAGCCGGTGGCGATCAACATCAACGTGGTAGACGCCAGGAGGGGTGATGATAGCGCCGACGCTTAATATTCCTCAGGCTCGTTTTCTGGCGATGCCGCACAAGTTCAAAGCCTACGTGGCCGGATTCGGTTCGGGCAAAACGTGGGTAGGGTGCGGTGGTATCTGCAAGGGCATGTGGGAGTTTCCCCGCATTAACCAGGGCTACTTTGCGCCGACCTATCCGCAGATCCGCGATATTTTTTACCCGACGGTCGAGGAAGTGGCGCACGACTGGGGGATGCGCGTCCAGATCAACGAGAGCAACAAAGAGGTGCATTTCTACGCCGGCCGGCAGTACCGCGGAACGACGATCTGCCGCTCGATGGAAAAGCCGGAAACTATCGTCGGTTTTAAAATCGGTAATGCGCTGATCGACGAGCTCGACGTGATGAAAAAGGAGAAGGCACAAAAGGCCTGGCGAAAAATCATCGCGCGTATGCGTTACAAGGTGGACGGGCTACGCAACGGGATCGACGTCACCACGACGCCGGAAGGGTTCAAATTCGTTTGGCTCCAGTTCGTCAAAGAGGTACGCGACAAGCCGGAGCTGGCGACGCTGTACGGCCTTGTGCAGGCGTCGACGTTCGACAACGAAAAGAACCTGCCACCGGACTACATTCCCTCGCTGATGGGGAGCTATCCGCCGGAGCTGATTAAAGCCTACCTGCGCGGGCAGTTTACCAACCTGACGAGCGGCACCATTTACCACCAGTTCGATCGCCGCTTGAACAACTGCGACGAGGTGGAGCAGCCCGGCGAGCCGCTTTATATCGGGATGGATTTCAACGTCGGCAAGATGGCCGGCATCGTTCACGTTCTGCGCCTGGGGCTGCCGTGTGCGGTTAACGAAATCATCAGCGCGTACGACACCCCCGACATGATCCGCATCATCAAGGAGCGTTTCTGGCTCTACGATGGCGCCGATTATCGCAAGGTGCGAGAAATTTACATCTACCCGGATGCGTCCGGTGATTCCCGCAAGTCGAACAACGCCAGCAAAACGGATATTGCCCAGCTGCAGGATGCCGGCTTCAACGTGATAGTCGATAACGCCAACCCGCCGGTGAAAGACCGCATCAACGCGATGAATGCAATGTTCTGTAATGCCAACGGCGAACGGCGCTACAAGGTCAACGTGGCACGCTGCCCGGTTTATACCGAATGCCTTGAGCAGCAGGTATGGGATGAAAAAACCGGCGAGCCGGATAAAAAATCCGACAACGACCACCCCAACGACGGCGCCGGCTACTACATCCACAAAACCTTCCCGATCATCAAGCCGGTGACTAACCTCAACATAGGATTCGCATACTGATGTCCACGCAAAACATCGATTATCGCCACCCGGCATACCGCGAGTTTCTGCCCGAGTGGGAGCTCGTCGGTGACTGCGTTGATGGTGAGCGAAAAATTAAAAAGCGCGGCAAAAAATACCTGCCGCACCCCAGCAGCGACAGCATCAACGACGACCCGCAGGATATTCGCTACAAGGCGTATAAGCAGCGGGCGCCATTTATCAATGCGACCGGGCGGACGCTCTCCGGCCTGCTGGGTATCGCTTTCAACAAGCCGGTAAAAATCACGCTTACCGGCCGCGTTGCAGAACTGGAGGCGGACGCCGACGGCGAGGGGCAACCTCTCACGCAGCTGATCCGCGATAGCGTCAGCCAGAACCTGCAGCGCGGGCGCGCCGGTATCCTGACGGACTACACCGCCTCCGGTAGCCAGACGCTGGCCCGGCTTGGCCGGCCAATCCTGCGCCTGTTCACCGCCAAAGAAATCATTAACTGGCGCGTGACCGCCGGTAAGACGTCGCTGGTGGTAGTTCACTACGTCGAACCCGTGGACGATCCGCAAAATTTCGAGCTGTTGCTGCAAAAGGTGTGGATCGAGCTGCGCCTGGTTAATGGACTGGCGTACGCCCGCCGTTGGCAGCAAAGCGCCGCCGGCATGATGGAGGGAAAGCTGGTCGAACTGAGAGACAGCGCCGGCAAGCAGCTTACGGAGTTGCCGTGGTCATGGATTGGATCGAGCAACAACGATCACACACCCGATGCGCCGCCGCTGGCTGATATCGCCAACGTGAACGTTAAGCACTACCAGGCGGAAGCGGATATCGCCGAGATTTCGCACCTCACCGGGCAGCCAACAATTGCAGTAGGCGGACTGGATCAGCAATGGGCCGACAAATATCTATCGAGCGGCGTCCGAGTCGGTTCAACGAAAGGCATCCTGCTACCTGATAAGGGTGTGATTAGCATTGTGCAGGCCGAGGACCGAAACCTGCCGCTGACGGTGGCCGAACGCCGCGAAAAACAGATGGCCATGCTGGGTGCGAAGCTGGTCGAGCGTAACACCTCTGCCCGTACCGCAACGCAGGCCACGGACGAGGCGCAGACCGATAACAGCATCCTGTCCTTGTGCGTCGGCAACGTGGAGCAGGCTATCAACCGGGCGCTGGCGTTCGCGGTGATGTTCGCCGGCAGTGGTGAGGCCACGATCGAGCTGAATAAACGCTATGAAATTTCTGCGCTGGATTCCGCGGCGCTGGCGGTACTGATGCAGATGGTACAGTCCGGCCAGATGCTGTTGGTCGACTTTATCCGCTACCAGCAGAGCATCGGCCTGATTGACCAGAGCATGACGCCGGAAGAGGTGGAGGATTTGCTGCGCAACCAGGCGCCGGACCTGACAGGAGGCGGACGTGAGGACGATAAACAGCCGCCTGCTTGATGAGACGCTCGCGCACGCGCTGTTTGTCTCTCGCTATTCGACCGGCGTCGCCCGGCGAATGGTGAAAATTCTCGACCAGGCGGACGCCGAGCTTTCTTCAAAATTGCTGATGGCGCTGGATGACCTGGACCCGCAGAGCTTCACTGTTCGCCGCCTTGATTCACTGCTGGCCGGTGTGCGGGATATCAACCGGCAAGTTTACCAGCGGCTTTACGGGGCGCTGAGCGACGAGCTGAGCGATTTTACCGGGTACGAGGGCGGCTTTCAGTTCAGCCTGTTCGACTCTCTGCTGCCCGACCTGGTGAAACAGCGTTACCCGCTTATCAGCCTGACGCCGCAGCAGGTTTACGCCGCAGCGCTGGCGCGGCCGTTTCAGGGGCGTTTGCTAAGCGAATGGGCCGACAAGCTGGAAAGCGACCGATTACAGCGCATCAGCAACGCCGTGAGCCAGGGTTATCTGCAGGGGGAAACGACAGACCAGATTTATCGGCGGATCCGCGGCACCCGCGCACGAAATTATCAGGACGGCGTTTTGCAAACCGGCCGGGCCAATGCAACCAGCGTGATAAAAACCGCCGTCAGCCATATGGCGGCCGTAGCGCGCACGGAATTCGCCCAGGCCAACGCCGACGTTATCGACTGCAAGCAATGGCTGGCAACCCTCGATAACAAGACGACGCCGACCTGCATCGTGCGCGATCGCCTGCGCTACACGCTGGACAACAAACCCATCGGCCACAAGGTGCCTTATGGCGCAGGCCCGGGGCGGATCCATTTCTGCTGCCGCTCGGTGGAAACGCTGGTGGTGAAATCGTGGCGAGCGCTGGGTATCGATGCCGACGAAATGCCGGCGGGCACGCGCGCCAGTATGGATGGCCAGATGCCGGCGGAAACCAATTATCGGGATTGGCTGCAGCGGCAGCCCTACCGGCGCCAGGTGGAGGTGTTGGGCGAAACCCGCGCCCGCCTGATGCGTGACGGCGGCATGCGGCCGGCGGAATTCTTCTCCGACAAGGGGGAGTGGCTCAGCTTGCAGCAGCTGCGAGAAATTGACGAACGGGCGTTTTCGGACGCCGGACTATAGCGACCGCCACACGGCGGTTTTTTTATGCCCGCGGCCTGGGGCCGCAACATCACAACGGGGTTGATGATGAAATTCAAAATCACGAAAGACGAGTACAACGCGCTGAATGACGTGCAAAAGGCGCTCTATAAAGAGTCCGGCGACGGCTACCAGGTGCAGATTGAAGGCATGCCCGACACGTCAGAACTCGACGGCCTGAAAAAGAAGGTCGACGAACTGATGACCGAAAAGAAAACGGAGCAGGCAGCGCGGCGTAAGGCCGAGGAAGACGCCAAGAAAGCGGCGGAAGAGCAGGCCAAGAAAAACGGCGACGTTGAGGCGTTGGAAAAATCCTGGGCGCAAAAACTGGCCGACGCCGAAGCGAAGTCGAAAGCGGAAATCGCGTCGCTGAATACCAGTCTGCATGGCCTGCTGGTGGACAACGTGGCGCAGAAACTGGCGACTGAACTGGCGGGCGACGCCGCGCCGGTGATGCTGCCACACATCAAATCACGCCTGGCCATTGAAGAAAAAGACGGTCAGCACGTGACGCGCATCCTTGACGGTGCCGGCAAGCCAAGCGCGGCCAGCATCGATGAGCTGAAAAAAGAATTCGTCGGTAACGCGGCCTTCAAGGGCGTGATTATCGGCAGCAAAGCCAGCGGAACCGGGGGTAACGGTGGCGGCAACCCTGGCGCCGGGGGCGGCGGGAATGGAAATGGCGACAACCCAGATTCACTGGTGAGCCGTGCACGACAAATTATCGAAAACAATCAGGAGTAACGCATGTCCCTCATTATTTTTCAGCGGCAAGTTTCTACCGCCGCGACTGAGCTGGTGGATCAGGAAGTGCAGAAGTTTAACGCCGCCTCGGGTGGCACTCTCATTTTGGGTAACGGCGATCACATCGGTGATTTCATCGAACAAACCAGCTGGCAGTTGATTGGCGGTCTCGCACAGCGCCGTAATGCGTACGCGGATAAAAAATTAACGCCGGATGAGCTGGGCCAGCTGCTGGATCGCATGGTGAAAGTTGATGGGCGTATTGGTCCTGTCAGCGTCACCCCTACCATGATGAAGCGCCTGGGGAAAGACGTCTCAGAGGCGGCAGCAGTTGTTGCAGCACAGGCGGCTGAGGCGATGATTCAGGACTACCTGAACACCACCTGCGGCGCACTGAAAGCGGCAATTTCCACCAACAGCGGAATGATCACCGATCTCTCCGGTGCCGCCGGCAGCGCGGTAAAACCGTCACTGCGCGGCCTGAACAAAGGCGCCCGACCAATGGGGGATGCGTTCTCCCGACTGTTGGCCTGGGTGATGGATGGTGCAACGTACAACGACTTCATCGATGAGGCGCTCACCAACGCCAACAGCCTTTTCAAGATCGGTAACGTGAACGTGATGCAAGATGGCCTCGGTCGCCGTTTCATCATTTCCGATATTCCGGCCCTGGCTGATGACAACTTGCAGCATGTGCTGGGCTTGACCTCTGCCGCCGCGGCAGTCCAGACCACGCCGCTGATCATGAAAGCGCAGGACGTTCTGGGTAACGAAAACCTGAAAGCCCTGATGCAGGGCGAGTACGATTTCACTATCGGGCTGAAAGGCTATCAGTGGAAAAACGATAACCTCAAGTCGCCAACGGACGCACAACTGACCACCGGCGCAAACTGGAACAAGGTGCGCACCAGTAACAAGGATACCGCTGGCGTTATGGTGACCTTCGGGGAGAAAGCCGCAAAGTAATAGCGGTATCAGGTGTGACGCTTAACAAGACCTCGACCTCTCTGGCCGTCGGCGCGAATGAAACGCTGACGGCAACCGTGGCGCCGAAAGACGCCACGAACAAAGGGATCACCTGGTCAACATCTGATGCCGCAAAAGCTACGGTTGAAAACGGAAAAGTTACCGGTGTGGCGGCCGGCGCGGCAACCATCACAGCGACCACGGAGGACGGCGGAAAAACCGCAGCCTGCGAGGTTACCGTGACCGCGCCGTAATAGTTTGGGGCTTCGGCCCCGTTTTTATTGGGGGTGATCATGCTGATAACGGATCCCGCTTCGCCGGATTTCAACAGCTACGCCAGCGTGCGGGATGCGCGCGACTTTGCTGCGACGCGCGGCTATTCGTTGCCGGACGATGACAGCGAATGCGAAACGCTGTTGATGCAGGCGATGGACTACCTGGCCGGGCAAAGCTGGCGCGGCTCCCGTTCATCGTCGGATCAGGCGCTGCCGTGGCCGCGCTCAGGCGTGATTGTGGACGGTGTGCCGCTGGCCAGTGACAAAATCCCGCGCCAGCTGATCCAGGCACAGTGTCGCCTGGCGGTAGAAGCGCAGGAAACCGACCTGACGCCTAGCTTTGCCGGTGGCGGCGAAGTGGTAGCGGAAAGCGTCTCCGGCGCTGTGGCGGTGCAGTATGCCGAGGGATCAAGCGGAAACGCGCCGTACTTCTCGTGGTTGGCTGGCCTGCTTAATGGGCTGCTCGGCGGGGGCGGCGGCATTAATTTTGACGTAATGCGGGGCTGACATGGCAATCAACTATACCCGGATGCGCGCCACCGCCACACGGTTGCTTACCGAGAACGGGCAAAAGCGCGTGCTCACCCGGGGCGGGAAAGTGACGCGGGTAAACGGGAAAGAGGTGCGATTACCCGACGAAAAGGCGGACGTGATCGGCGTTGTGACGGAATACAAGCCGGGCGAAATTGACGGCACGCTGATCCAGAACGGCGATGTGCTGTTGGTTGCGACCTACCAGACGGAAATTCGCATCGATGACCGCATCGATATTGACGGGAAAAAATATCGCGTGGTTCATCCGCACCCGGTTAAGCCGGCGGCGGTGCTTATTTGCTACCGTGCACAGCTGAGGGTATGACATGGCAGAAAATGACGCGTTCATGCAGGCGATCACTGCCTTCGTGGACAAGGCAAAGGCCAATCAGGCGCAGGTAGTCCGCGCAACGGGGATCCGCATCCTCACGCAACTGGTTCAGATGTCGCCCGTCGGCAATCCCGACCTGTGGGAGGTGAACGCCACCGCCAAAGCCTATAACGACGCGGTCGCAGAACACAATGATGCGCAGCGCAACGATCCGGCCAACCTGACACCGACCGGGCGCCTGAAAAAGCGCGCCAGGGTATCCGACAGCATGGATATCAAGGCGCCGGCCGGTTATACCGGCGGCCGGTTCCGCGGCAACTGGCAGGTGGGGTTGGATGCGGCGCCGCAGGGTGAAACCGGCCAGGTGGATAAATCGGGCGGTAAAACGCTGGCCGCTGGCACGCTGGTGATCGAGCGTTTTCGTGTTGGCATGCAGGCGGTGTACTTCACCAATAACGTTCCCTATGCCTACCCGCTGGAGTTTGGTCACTCGTCGCAGGCGCCTGGCGGCATGGTGCGGATCACCGCTGCCGATTTCCAGCGTCATTTCCAGGCAGCTGTATCGGAGGTGAAATCGTGAGTCATACCAGAGTAGCGGAACTGCTCGAAGCGCGCCTGGGTGAATGGGCCGACGCTAAAGGCGTGCCTGTGGTGTGGGACAACATCGCGGAAAACCCGCCGGATACGCTCTATCTTCAGGCCTACGCGATGCCGGCGACCACGACGACGATCGACCTGGCGGAAAAGCTGCAGGTGCTGCCGGGCGTCTGGCAGATTAACGTCGTGGCGAAGGCCGGCGACGGCGTCAGTGGCGCCCGCGCGCTGGCTGATGAGGTGGCCGCGTTGTTCCCTGTTGGCCTGGCGCTCAGCGATGGGGGGCTCACCTGCTACATCAGCACGCCGCCGACGGTTTACCGTGGCATCACGTCGGACACTCGCTATTCCATCCCCGTCAGCATGAGCTATCGCGCTCACCTCATCACACACTGACCGCCGCGGCGGTTTTTTTATGCCCAAAATTGGAGAATCCACTATGGCATTTGCATTACCAAACGGCGCCACGGTTTTCGCTGGTTCCAAGATGGCGGCAGCGCTGCCAACGTCAGCGGTTAGTAACGCCAAGGGCGCGGTGTTTACCGTGGCAAATGGCACCCTGGCCGCCGATGACATTGTGCTCATCAAATCAGGCTGGGGAAACATCGACAACCTGGTCGCCAAAGTGACAGCGGCGACGGCAACGGCGGTCACGATCGGCGCACTGGACACGTCGAATACCAAATTTTTCCCAGCGGGCGGTGGCGCCGGTGCGCTTATCAAAATCACCGAATGGACGCAGATCCCACAAATCACCGAAGTGGGGGCGTCTGGCGGCGATCAGCAGTACGTGCAGATCCAGTTCCTTGAGGACGACCGCCAGCGCAACCTGGCGACGTACAAGGCAGCCAAGACCCAGACGTTTACCTTTGCGCATGATTCAACGCTGCCGATTTATGACGTCCTGACCGCTGCCGATCGCGTTGGCGACATTCTGCCGTTTTACATGTACGTGCCGACGGCGAAAGAAACACGCTACTGGTCCGGCACGCCATCCTTTGACCCACAGCCGGCAACGGCCGTTAACCAGGTGGAAACGGTGCAGGTATCGATCGCGGTACAGTCCCGCACGATGACGTTCTACAAGGACAAGTAATTTTAACCCTCGGGGCGCAAGCCCCATTTTTTCGCAGGTTCCGACATGACATCAAAATTTACCCTGGTCCCAAACTCGACGTTTAAAAAAGACGTCACAATCCCGCGCGCCGGCGCAGAAGATGGTGTGCTGACGTTCACGTTCAAGCATAAGACTCGCAGCCAGCTGGAAGCGCTGGAGAACACCCTGCGCGAGGCGACGGAAAAGCAGATTGAGGCCGGCAGTCACGGCAGTGCGCCGATGGTGGCTTTTATCGAAGAAATCGCCGCCGGCTGGGCGCTGCCTGACGAGTTCAACGGCGAGAACGTGCTGGTGCTGCTGGAAAACTACCCGCGTGCGTTCGACTCCATCGCCATGACCTACACCCGCGAACTGATGGCGATCCGAGAAAAAAACTAACAGCGGTTGCCTCGGCGTTCTATACGCCTGATCCGTTACCGGAAGAACTGGCCGCATTTGGGTTAACGCCAGAGGACGTCGAAGGGGAGCCGATCGACGTGCTCCCTGACGTGTGGCCAGTGTTCGAGGTGTTCCGGGCAATGGCGACGCAATGGCGCACCGGTATGGGCGGCGTCACCGGGTTGGATTACAACTGCTTGCCCTGGGTGATGAAATTGCACGGCGTCGACGATGAGGCAACCGCGTTAACGGATATCAGGGTGATGGAAGCCGCCGCGCTTGCCACCATCCATAAAAAATAATGGCCCGCCGCGCGGGCTTTTTACTGCACGGAGCCCCGCATGACAGACATTGCATCGATCTCCCTGCGCGTCGATACCGGCGACCTGCAGCGCGGCAACAGCGAGCTGGATAAATTCCAGAAAACCGCTGCAGGCGCCGCCGGCGCGGCTGACGGTTTCAATGCCTCTGGCAAAGAGACGGCCAAGGTATCGAAAGAGGTGGCGCACGAGGTCGAGGAAACGCACAAACGGGTAGCGGAATACAGCCGCCGCCTGCGCGAGACCCAGACCACGGCGACGGCATCCGGCCGGGCGCAGGACCTGCTGACTGAATCCTACTTCCGCCAGATTGACCGGATCAAGCAGCTCGGCACCGGCACGCAGGAATTGCGCGCCATTCAGTCGCAGGTGCGCGCCGCCCGCGCCGCCGGCAACATCACGCAAAACGACTATCTGACGCTCACCAGCCACGCCGCGGAAAAGATGCGCGAGCTGACCAAGGCCGAAGAGGCATCGGCGGCCGCCAAATCGATCTTCATCCAAAAGTTGAAAGACCAGGTGGCGACGCAGAGCCTTTCGCGGGAAGAGCTGCTGCGCTACCGCGCCGCGCAGTTGGGCGTTGGTTCCGCAGCGGACATCTACATCAAAAAGCTCTCCACCGCTGGCGATGCCACTCATAAATTCAGTTTGCAGACGTCGGCCGCCCGCCGGGAGCTGGGCGTTATGCTCGGAGAGCTGGCGCGCGGGAACCTGGGCGCCTTGCGTGGCTCCAGCATCACCCTGGCGAATCGGTCCGGGCTGATCGACCAGTTGATGACGTTTCGCGGCGCGGCGGTCGCAGGATCAATAGGGCTTGTTGCAGCTGCGTTTGGCGGTCTCGCCATTGCATACGAGAAGGGAAGTGCGGAAGCCAGAGAATTTAACCGCTCGATCATCCTGACTGGTAACTATGCTGGACTGACGTCCGATCGTTTGGCTCTCATGGCCGACAAAGTTGCAGATTCAACCAATAGCACTGTAAGCAAGTCCGCCCAGGCTTTGGCAACCCTCAACTCATCGGGCGAATATACAGCTTCACAGCTAAGCATGATCGCCACAGCAGCGATCAATATGGAACAGGCTACCGGCCAATCCATAGAGAAAACTGCCGAGCAATTCAAGTCATTGCAAGGTGATCCCCTGAAAGCTGTCGTGGCACTCAATGACCAATATCACTTCCTAACCTCGACGGTTTACGACCAGATCGCGGCGCAAATCGAAGCAGGAAACACCCAGAAAGCCCAGGAAATTGCAGAGCAATCCTATGCGCGCGCCATCAATGAGCGTGCGATGGAAATTAAAGAAGGGCTAGGGGTGCTTGAGTCTGCCTGGGATGGCATCGGTCGGGCTGCCTCGTGGGCGTGGGATAAGATGCTCGGGATAGGGCGAGATGATCCGGTCGCCAGGCTGGAGAAAGCACGTGCAGTTCTCAATTCTCCGGTAACGTCTTCGTCAGCAAAAGATAAGGCTATGGGGGACATACTCAATAGCCTGGTAGGTAATCTGCAGGCGGACTTGCAAGGCGCTCAGCAGCAGGCCGCGAACGACAGAATTAAAGCGTTGCAAAAAGTTGACTCCCTTGAAAAATCCATGGAGTCGAACGCAGAAAAACGCGTAAAGCTTCACAAGGAAATTAACGAGCAACTCCGATTAGGCTACATCACCCAAGAGCGGGCTGACAAACTCAATGCCCGGATCGATGAAAAATTCAAAGACCCGAAAACACCGAAGGGGCGCCAGTACACTGCGCCGGCCGGTGATCGTGCCGACGAAAAAGCGCAGGCCGATTTGTTGGCGCTCCAGGCACAGCTAAAAGTGCTACAGGACCACCGCAGCATCAATGACACCATCAGCCAACAGCGCAAGGATTTGTGGGCGGAGCAGGCGAAATTTGCCGTACTGGAGCAGGCAGCCGACAAGCGGAAGCTGACTGCGCAAGAGCAGTCTCTGTTATCCAGCAAAGATAGCGTGCTGGCGCAGAAGGAACGGCTGGCGGTTCTCGGCGACGAGATCGCCAAGCAGGAGCGGCTTAACAAACTTCAGGACGCCTCGTCCAAGTATGTCACCCAGATGAGCGAGAAGCGTCAGGCGCTGCGTGAAAGCGCCGGCTTGAGCGATCGGGATGCACGGCGCCGCATGGAAGAGGCGCAGCTCGCGCAGGGGTGGCAGAATCAGGGCGGAAGCCTGCAAGATGACGGTTACAAGCGGCAGCTGCAGGCGGCACGTGATTTTTACGCCGATGAGGACAAACTGCGGGCCGACTGGAAAAAAGGCGCATTGAAAGGCTGGAACGAATATCTGGACTCAGCGACCAATGTCTATTCCTCAGTCGCCAATGTCGCCAATGCTGCATTCACTGGGCTGAGCGACACGCTTACCAGCCTTGCGACAACCGGATCGGCCAACGTTAGAAGTTTCGGCGTCTCTATGCTGAAAATGGTGGTGGACGTCATCAACAAGTTGTTGGTGGCTTACGCCGTTCAGGCGGCTATGGGGTGGATTGGTAGCTCGCTCAGTGCGCCATCTGGCGGCAATAACCCCGGCGCAGTCCCGATGGGGCTGCATTACGACGGCGGTTACACCGGCGACGGCGGCAAGTACGAGCCGAAAGGCATCGTGCACGGCGGTGAATTTGTGTTCACCAAAGAGGCTACGCGCAATATTGGTGTTGGCAATTTGTACGCCATGATGCACAGCGCCCAGGGTTACGCCGACGGCGGCTATGTTGGTAACGCGCCAATGCACGGGCTCACGGCGGCGGGAGGAAGTTCGATCGTTGTTCATGCGCCGGTCACCATCACGCAGGAGAGCAGCAACGGCGGCGACGTCAGCGCAGCGAATACCGCCAACACAGCCCGGCAGTTGCAGGGGATTGTCCAGACCGAAATCACCGATCGCCTGAAGCGCGAGATGTCGCCGGGGGGATTGTTATATTCAGGACGCAGATAAACGGCCAGCCGCAACGCTGGCTTTTTTTATGGGGGGAAAATGGCGGTTGATACCTTTATCTGGCGAACGCAGGCGCAGCCGACAGGCTCGGAGAATATGAACGTGATCGCCGTTCAGTTTGGCGATGGCTATAAGCAGGTGGCCAGCAGCGGCCTGAATGCCACGGCTCAATCGTGGACGTTGAGCCTTACCGACACAAAATCCAACGTGGCGCCGATCCGAGCGTTCTTGCAAAAACACGTCATCAAATCGTTTTTCTGGGTAAACCCCTGGGGTGAGAAAAAGCTCTATCGGGTGAAAGCGGATTCGATTTCCTCGACGTTTCTCGCCGCTGAGGTGATCACCTTGTCATTCACCTTTGAAGAGGCCTTCGCACCATGAGTTTAACGCAAGATCTACAGTCGCTGGAGCCAGGACAGCTAATCCAGCTGGTTGAAGTCGACGGTACGGCGTTTGGTATGGACCGCGTGCTGCGCTTCCATGCGCACAACATACCGGCTGACGGCTGGGCATCGTTCGCCGCCGAGAACATGCCATCGATCATCTGGCAGGGCAACGAATACGACCCTCACCCGTATGAATTTAAAGGCGCTGAGTTGACGAGCACCGGAGCGCAGCCAACGCCGACGCTGTCGATTGGCAACATCGGAAACTATGTAACGTCCTTATGCCTGGCTTACGACGATATGGTTCAGGCGAAGGTGCGCATTCGAACGACGATGGCGAAATATCTCGACGCTGCCAACTGGAAAGCCGGCAACCCCAGCGCGATGCCGACCGAAGAGCGGGTGCAGCTTTTCTACATCAACGCCAAAAAGGCCGAGACGCGCGCCCAGATCGACTTTGAGTTATGTACCCCGTTTGATATCCAGAACCTGCAGCTGCCGACCCGGCAGATCACACCGGTTTGCACCTGGTGCATGCGCGGCTGGTATCGCACCGGTACCGGGTGCGACTACAACGGCAATCGTTATTTCAAGAAAGACGGCACTCCAACGGACGATCCTGCGCAGGATGTTTGCGGCGGCCGACGGCGCGATTGCGAGGATCGTCACGGAAAAGGGAATCCGCTGCCTTATGGTGGCTTTCCAGCGGCCAACCTGCAGGGGAAATAACGATGCGAGAAAAATTACTGGCGGCCATCCGCCTACACGTGGCCGCTGAATACCCGAACGAGGCCTGTGGGGTGATCATCGAGACGGGAAAGCAGCAGCGGTATATCCCCTGTAAAAACATTGCCGACAAGCCTATGGACTATTTCACGCTTTGCCCGCTCGACTATGCTGCTGCCGAAGAATTGGGCGAGGTGATCATGGTGGTTCACTCTCACCCTGATGTTGTGCAGCTCATTCCCTCGGAGTTCGACCGCATCCAGTGCGACCATTCCGGCGTGGAGTGGGGGATCATGTCCTGGCCGGACGGTGACTTTTGCACAATCTCGCCGCGGGGGGACCGCGCACTGGTTGGCCGGCGTTGGGTGCTGGGTTTTGCCGACTGCTGGACGCTCATCATGGATTATTACCGCCAGCATCACGGCATCTTCTTGAAAAATTATTCGGTGCCGCGCGAATGGTGGATCGATGGGAAAGAAAACATCTATGACGACAACTGGCAGGCTGAGGGGTTTGTCGAAGTGTCGTCCGAAGCTATCCGACCGGGCGACATGGTGATGATGCAGATCAGCGCGCCGGTAACCAACCATGCGGCGATCTATCTCGGCGACAACACCATCCTGCACCACAACTTCGGGAACCTGTCGGCGCGGGTACCGTACGGGAAATATTACCGTGATCGCACCGTGCGCGTGGTTCGACACAAGGAGCTATTGGATGCTTAAAAAAATCACGCTCAAGGGAGCGATGGGTAAAAAGTTCGGCCGGCATCATGAGTATGCGGTCGCGGATTTGCGCGAAGCGCTGCGCGCAATGTGCGCCACCATCCCAGGCTTTAAAAAATACATGTCCACGGCTCACATCGACGGGATCCGCTTTGCTTTTTTTAGCGGGCGGGAAAATATCGGCATCGAAGAATTCGACATGGCCAAAGGCGCCAATGAATTCGTGATCATGCCGATAATCGAGGGCGCCAAGCGTGGCGGTGTGCTGCAGGTGGTGATCGGTGCTGTGGCATTGGTGGCCGCGTTCTTCACTGCAGGTATGTCTATGGCTGCCTGGGGTGCGGCAATGACGGCCACGACGATATCAGCCACGTCAATTTTGACGGGCGTCGGCCTGAGTATGATGCTGGGCGGTGTGGTGCAGTTGCTTACGCCTCAGCCCAGCATGAACGTTGGTGCTTCCTCGAGCACCGACAACAAACCAAATTACGCTTTCGGCGCGCCGGTGAATACCGTGGCGATGGGGTACCCTGTACCGGTGCTTTACGGCGAACGGGAGATCGGCGGGGCTATCATCAGCGCCGGCATTTTCTCAAGCGACCAGCAGTAACTGCTTGTTAAACGGTTTATGGCTGCCTCCGGGCAGCTTTTTTTATGGGTGAAAAATGAGACTACTTGAAGGGCAAACGGTCATCAGTGGCCGCAAAGGTGGCGGTGGAAGCCCACATACTCCGGTAGAGCAGGCTGACGATCTGCTGTCGGTCGCCAAACTGAAAATGGTGATTGCGTTATCGGAAGGAGAAATCCAGGGCGATCTCACGGCGCAGCAAATTTTCCTGAACAATACCCCGCTGGCGGATGATGCCGGCAATTACAACTTTTCAAACGTGAAGTGGGAGTATCGCAAAGGGACGCAGGACCAGACCTATATCCAGGGCATGCCGGAGATCGACAACGAGATTTCGGCGAATATTGAAGTTAAAGCCGCGTCACCGTGGGTGCGGCAGTTCTCCAATCTGACGATCGATGCGGTGCGCATCAAGCTCAGCCTGCCTATCCAGTACCAGTACAAAGACAACGGCGACATGGTCGGGACGGTCACGCAATATGCTATCGATCTCTCAACAGACGGTAGCGCCTACCAAACCGTCGTTGATGGGAAATTTGATGGCAAGACCACCTCAGACTATCAGCGTGATCACCGCATCGACCTACCGCGGGCAACGTCTGGTTGGTCTATCCGGGTGCGCCGCATTACGCCTGATTCGACGTCCAGCAAACTGATCAATGCCTTCAAAGTGTTCTCTTTTGCTGAGGTTATCGACAGTAAGATGCGTTACCCCAATACGGCGCTGCTGTATATCGAGCTCGATTCCAGCCAGTTTAACGGCAGCGTGCCGAAAACGACCTGCAAGCCGAAAGGCAAGTTGATCCGCGTGCCGGACAACTACAACCCGGTCACGAGAACCTATAGCGGGACGTGGACCGGTAATTTTAAGCTGGCCTACAGCAATAATCCGGCCTGGATTTTTTACGATCTGGTGCTGGATGAAATTTACGGCATGGGCGGGCGCGTTGATGCCAGCATGATCGATAAATGGCAGCTCTACAGCATCGCCGCATACTGCGATGAAATGGTGTCTAACGGCGCCGGCGGGAAAGAGCCGCGCTTTACCTGCAACGTTTTCATTCAGAACCAGCAGGACGCTTATACGGTACTCCGCGACCTGGCCGCCGTGTTCCGCGGCATCACCTTCTGGGGTAACGATCAGATCTACGTGAACGCGGACGTGCCGCAAAGCGACGTCGATTACGTGTATCACGTTTCAAACGTGGTTGACGGCGTATTCACCTATGCCGGTGGTTCGTATAAAAACCGGTTCAGCTCGTGCCAGGTGTCTTGGTCAGATCCGCTTAACCACTACTCGGACACCATCGAAGGCGTCTATGATTCCGAGCTGGTCGAGCGCTACCGCGTGAATCAGATGCAGCTGACGGCGATCGGTTGTACCTCGCAGAGCGAAGCGCACCGCCGGGGCCGGTGGGCTATTTTGTCCAATGCCAAAGACGGATCGATTTCCTTCAACGTGGGGCTTGATGGTTACATCCCGCTGCCGGCGGAAATCATCGGTGTAGCCGATCCTTTCCGTGCGGGCCGGGAGAATGGCGGCCGTATCAGCCAGGTCGGCGGCCGGAATATTACCGTTGACCGTCCGGCAAACTATGCTGTTGGCGACCGCCTGGTGGTGAACCTGCCAGATGGCACCGCGCAGAGCCGCACAATCAGCGCTATTAGCGCCGACAAAAAGACGCTGACCGTTTCAACGGCTTATCGGCAAACACCTGTGCCGGGGGCGGTGTGGTGCATCGACAGTGACAAGCTGGCGATCCAGTATTTTCGCGTTACGTCTATTTCAGCAAACGATGATGGCACATTCACGATCGCCGGGGTGCAGCATGACCCCAACAAGTACCGCTATATCGATGATGGCGTGCGCATAGACCCGCCGCCGATCTCGGTCACGCCGCCAAACGTCATGCCGACGCCGAAGGGCATCGCTATCACCGAAGTTGACCATCAGGCGCAGGGGCTGACGGTAGCATCCATGCAGGTGACCTGGGAGCGCGTGGAGGGCGCCATCGACTATCTGGCGCAGTGGCGCAAGGATAAGGGGGACTGGGTAAACATCGGGCGCACCAGCGCGCAGGGGTTTACCGTTCAGGGGATCTACGCCGGGGTGTACGATGTCCGCGTGCGCGCCGTGAATGCGGTCGACGTGTCATCGCCTTGGGGTTATGCCGACTCGACCACGCTCAGCGGTAAGGTGGGTAAACCCGGCACGCCGGTGAACCTCATGGCCAGTGATAATGTCGTATGGGCCATCGATATCACCTGGGGCTTTCCCTCCGGCGCAGGCGATACAGCCTACACCGAGATCGAGCAGGCAACTACCGCCGACGGTCAGAACCCTCTGTTGCTGGCGAACGTTCCCTATCCTGGGGTGAGCTATCAGCACGGCCCTATGCCGGCGGGCGTGCGCCGTTGGTACCGTGCGCGGCTGGTTGACCGGATCGGAAATAAGGGGGATTGGACGCCGTTTGTTGCGGGTATGTCGAATGTAGATGCTGACGACCTGATCGGCTCGGTGGTTGATGATTACCTCAATTCCGAGGACGGCAAGGCGCTGTTGGAGCCGCTTAAAACCAGCCCAGAGGCTATTTTGCAAAGCGTGCTGGCGGAATACGGCACCGCTAACCAACAATGGGCCAACTATGGCGAAAACCGGGCCGGGATAATCCAGGCACAGAAGGTGGCTGCTGATGCTCAAAGCTCAGTTGCTCAGCTGGAAACCGACGTCACCGCCAAATTCAACGATCAGGAAGCCGCCATACAGGAGAAAATGACGGCTTACGCAGACGCTTCCGGCCCTTCGGCGATCTGGACGTTGAAAACCGGTGTTAAGTACAACGGAACGAATTACGACGCCGGCCTGGCGGTGGCCGTGACCGTCAACGGCACGCAGGTTGACACGCGCGTTGCCGTCAATGCTAACCAGTTCGTGGTTATCAGCGGTAGCAGCGGCAGCTATTACTCGCCGTTCATTATCAAGGATGGACAGGTGCTTATCAGTCAGGGCTTTATCGGCAAGGGCTGGATAGAAAACGCGATGATTGGCGATTATATTCAGTCGAATGATTATGTTGCTGGAAGGCAAGGATGGCGCTTAGATAAAGGGGGCACAATGGAAATGAATGGTGCTAATGGTTCGGGAAGGCGTGTAGTTACAGCAACCCTTGAACAAGTTTTTGATGCAAATGGAACGCTGCGCATGCGTTCTGGGCTTTGGTGAGGTGTTCATGCCAGGTGGAATTCAGTGTTGGGATGAAAATGGAAAACTGGTGGTTGACATAGGAGATTACAATGTTAGGTATATTGGTAGGATAGAAATACAAATGCCAGCATATGTAGTTACCACAACGTCAGCATACTCAGGATTAACCGAATCAGGATCCTTTGGCGTGGTTGTATCTACTAAGCCTCCTCCAGGCACTTTCAGGCCACCGCATCTCTACATGACAAGGGCATACAACGGCGGCATTAGACTATACTGCAAAGACCCTGGGTTTTATTCCGCTGTTGATGTCTTGGTTGATTTATATAGCTTTCTGTGAGTTAAGGAGTGAAAGTGAGCGGGTTTCAATACTGGAATTCCAATGGTGCTCTTATGATTGATTCGAACTACAAAGGCACATATTATCAGGATAGTATGGAGTATCAGAATATTACTGATATTGGTTTTTACCAAATTGAAACAACCATTGGGAATAGTCTCGATATGGGATATGTTTTCAATAAATTTCCTGAAAGTGATAGCCTCATGTGGTTTAAACCTAACAACGGTTCAAAAATGGTTTTCGGCGGTACTGACTTGATGACAGCCAACGCAGGAAGAATGGCAAGGTCACGCAGTGATTTACCTGTTGAAAGTGGTTATCGTGACGTGTTTAATTCCGCTGGTGAATTAGTTTGGTCTGTTGTGCACGCAGCTAAAATCCCTCGAGTCATTGGGTTTTATGATATTCCTGTTAATTTTGATTTGGATAATACTGCATATTCGCAGTATATTGGGGCGGATACTTGGATTTTAGCAAGCAATGCACCTGGAGCCATAACCTTTGACGGTGGAGAAGCGGGGTATAGCGGGCTATTTTTTCGATTCATTAATGGAACTTTGTCTTGCCAATGGATAAGTAAGAATCAGAGTTCTTGGTTGTCCACAATAAAACCTTATGGGCTAAGAATACCGATTGCAAAACTGTCGAATCTTGTGTGATAGTGGTGAGAGATTGCAAAAGCTAAAAAAGGAGGGGTGAATGAGGAATGTAATATTTATGATTTTAATGTTACCGTTGTTTGCTTTTGGGAATGTCAATAAAATCGAATATCCTAAAAGAGCACAGGCTTTGAATTTCACAGGTTTTGTTGATGTGTTGTATGACATATCAATTGATGGAAAAGTAGAAAATGTAAGGGTTACTAATGCAAAACCTAGAGATGTTTTTGATAGATCAGTTATGCAACAATTAGGTAGATGGACATTCGAAAAAGGAGAGGCTAAGAAAAATGTGCCTCTCAGAATTATTTTTGAAAACAAAAACCGGTTAATTTACTGATGATGGTGCGGTTGGCGTCTTTTTAATATTCATGAACTGCCTAAGAAATGACGCCAAGCTTCTCATTTCTTCGTTATCAATGCTTTCCAATGTTAAAATATGTGATAGTTTGTGTTCATCTGGTATTGACCGGAAAAACAATCCTAGCGCAAGCTTTAATGCAGTCACTTCACGGGCAAGGGCATCAATATCGTCGCAGGAAGTTTCTAAAGTGAAGTTATCTATATAACCGAAATGATCAGACATAAAAGCACCATTAAATATTTGCAGTGATTCACTAAGTTATCATGCATTTGTAATTTTATAAAGACTAATACCCGGCCACCGCGCCGGGTTTTTTGTTGCAAAAATTCAGGAGAACACAATGCCAGCAGGCACGATAACCCTTAAAAACAACTCTGCGGCGGTCACCGGTAGCGGCACTGCGTTCAGCACAGAACTCAAGGCCAACGACTTCATTGTGGTGACAGTTGGCCAGACCGTTTATACCCTCGGTGTTAAGTCGGTGGAATCGAACACGGCGCTAACTCTGGTGCGTAATTTCGATGGCCCATCTGCTGGCGGTCTGGCATGGACGCCAATCCCCTATGGGGCGATGGTCACGATTACAGCGCAGACGCATGCCTATACCACAGAGGCGATACGTGGGCTGCTGCTGGATAGGCAAAATTGGCAACAGGTATTCAGCGGCACCGGAAATATCACGGTGACGTTACCTGACGGCAGCACTTACACCGGCCCGGCCTGGAATAGTTTTACCGCTGCATTGAATTTGAAGGCGGATAAAACAGAAGTCGATAAAAAGGCCAATAAAAGCGACCTCGGCAACTCGGCGTCTCGTAATGTTGGCTCAGCTGCAGGAACAGTTGCCGCTGGTGATGATGCGAGGCTGGGAACCATCAACAATAAAACCGGCGGGCTGATTACCAGTGCAGTACGAATTCAGGGAACGGGAAGCATCATATCGAATGCGTGCACGGCGATAGGCTGGGATGGTTCCAATGGCGTCAGTGAATTTGTCAATAACCGAGGACAGGGAACTGGAGGGTTCAGATACCGTATCGCAAATGCAACGGGCGGGCTGGTAGTGGCATTTTCAATGTCATCTGATGGGAATGCCTATGCTGCGAACGGTCGTTGGATTGAGAAATCTGATGCGCGAATCAAAGATAACATCCGCCTGATTGAAAATCCTCTTGAGAAAATGAAGCAGCTTCGTGGTTACACATGGAACTTGAAATGGAACGGCAACCCTGGCGCGGGGTTCATTGCCCAAGAAGTCCAGCAGGTTTTTCCTGAACTGGTTATCGTCACAGAAGATATGGAAATGAGAGACGGCACTGTCGTGAAGGGTGTTCTCGCCCCTGACAATAACGGGATCTCTGCAGGGCTACATCACGAAGCGATTCTTGCGTTAATGGAAAAAGTAGAGCGGCTTGAGGAAGAAATAAAAAGTATTAAGGCTAAATAGAAAGGAGGGTTAAATAATGGCTTTGATTAGCGATATCCTACGCGGGCCTTACGGAGATCCGCAGCCAAACGTAATTATTACCATGCGCGCAAAGCAGACTAGTGCGCGCGTTTTGGTTAGCAATTCATCAGCAGCCATTACCGCAGCCGATGGCAAGTATTTAATGCAAGTTTTCCCCGGTGAATATGAAGTTATGGTATCCACTCTGGGGAAAGTTGGTGAAATTCGTGTATATCCTGATTCGACGGATGGAACACTAAACGATTTCCTTATCACACCAGGTGAAGATGAGTTGACTCCGGCGATTGTCAAAACGGTCGAGACGATGAGGAAAGAATCAGCCGATTCGGCTGCGGCGGCTAAATCCAGTGAAAACAATGCAGCAAAGATCGCCGACCAATTAGCCAGTAGCATCGACGATAGAATTGTGTCTACGCTGTGGAGTAAAACCCACTACGCAATGCCAACGCAAGCGGCTGGTACGGGTTGGTATCGACTTGGTACGGTGACAACCGATCAGCATGGGGATACCATTGTTTTTGAATTTCATGGTGCAGCAGGTTACAACGGCAATGCGGAGCAAGCCGGACATCAGCGACTAATATTCCGTTATGGCAACCGGGCAGTAAATACGAATATTGCAGGTGCAGCATCACTGACAATGTTCACGACGGGGTCTCGTCCTATGGTGGTGAATGCTGCGATGATGGAAAACCCAAGAAACACATTTGATATATATATTCAGCTCAACAGTTTTGTAACTGCTGCTACGTATATGACGGTTGATTCTCGTAGTCCGGGGCAACTGGCTAAAGTTAATATTTTATTACAGAAAGTGGCTAGTGACCCAGTCGGTACAATGGGTTTCATTGAGTATAAAATTCCGACCTGGAATGCTAAAGAGTCAATGCCAGATTATAATGTCGTTGCAAGCGCCTCATTGAATGGATTTGGCAGAGGGCCTCAACACAAAGATGATTTGTTTTCAGTTGAAAACTTATCTTCAATTAACCGATTTAATTCGGCGTCTATAAATGTTCCTGGGGCTACGCTGGGGTCGTGCATAACAATGCCTATGGATGGTGGTCCTAGTTGTGGTTATCTTGCAATTACGTCTGGTCGAGGACTATGGGTAGGATCATCAAATGTCGTTACGAATAAAACAATTTTATGGAATCGTGTGTGGAGTGAAATAAACACTACAGTTGACGCCAACGGCTTCATCAAGAAGGCATCCCCGATCGTGAAGCTATTCCGTGATGGCACCTGTGAACTCAACGACGAATGCCAGGGCGTGGCCACTGAGCGCGTAAGCGAAGGGGTTTACCGGGTTTCAGGCACGCTCGGATTTAACGCCGATGCACAATGGGGCGGCCCGGATGGTGGTATCGAGGTTCCGCTCGACCGTAACAAGCAGCCGCTGATCTGGGTAGACTACGAGGTAGAGCCGACCGGCGACCTGCTGATCAAAACCTATCACAGAACGCATCCGGCGGCGCCGGCGTTCGCCCGCAATGACGTTCTGGGCTATGACGAGGGGATGCCGATCGACATCCCTGAGGGGCGCTGGGTGGATCTGCGTGTTGAGATGCCGGCGGTCGATGAACCAGGAGCGGAAGCAGAGGCCACTGCATAAAGCAGGAAATCACGCCGGAAACAATCCGGCGTAGACTTTCTTCCTTTATCGATCAGCGATCTATCATTTCTGCGGAGAAACGAACTTCACATCGGTTTTTTCTTACGCTTATACTGTATTTGTATACAGTGTTTGTTGTGAGGTAAAACACCATGGGAATGATGCCAAAATTTGCTAGCCCGGCAGCAGACTACGTTGAGCGCCGCTTGAGCCTTGACGAGATCTGCATTTCAAAGCCGAACGCTACTTATCTGCTCCGCGCCGCCGGCCAGGCGATGGCGGTCGGTATCCACGCTGACGCGTTGCTTGTTGTCGATTCGTCGGCGACACCGGTGCACGGCAGCATTATCGTTGCTGCGGAGGAAGGCGCGCATGTGCTGCGCCGGCTTCGACTTTACCCGTATCGCGCGCTTGAGTTTCTCAATGGCTCCGGCCGGGAAACTGAGCTCGGTAACGAAAACTCGGAAGAAGGGATCGAGGTGTTCGGCGTGGTGATGTACTGCGTGAATGATATGCGGTCGTGCGAGTGGGATGATCTGCCGGTTATTTGATTATCGGCCATTGCATGAGCTTTTGAAGAACTTCGCCGATTAATCCTGCGGGAGGTAGCTTGCAGCTTTATTTGCCTATCCAACAAGGGATTAAAGGTAACTTGGAACCCGGCCGGTTATGCATGTATTAGTTCGGAAGATGGGTATTAGTCTTGCTCTAACTAGATGATTTCTAAGTGTGCAGTTATTAACCCATGTTCCGAATTTTTAAACAAACTATTGTTTTTAAAGATGTTAACGCTGAATTTAAAATCCCTCGGCTTATGGCTGTGCGGGTTCAAGTCCCGCCCCGGGTACCAGGGAACGAAAATACCGAATAATCAAAGCAATAAGTAGTAATGTCGTAGACCGCCGAGAGGCGGTTTTTTTGTTTCCGCCCCATACTTCATAATATCACTTCATAATATTTTCGTTTCTTCTACTGCTCGCCAACGGTAGGGACTACGGCAATCTTCCTCACATACTTCGCAGTCTGTTCTACATTCTTGTGGCCGGTGATCGCCTGGCGGTCATACAGATTACCTTCAAGATCTGAAACACCCTTAGCCTTCAGGTCATGGAAGGTAAAATCGAACTCAAGTTCAGGGAAGCGCTCTTTAGCCTCCTGCTTTGCTTTCATCCATCGGCTGTTAAATCCATCGCGGGTGTATTTTGCCCCCGATGGTTGGTGGATGACATAGATGCTGCTCATGCCAGGTTTTAATGGCAATGCTTTGGCAGCAGAGATAGCCGCCTCCAGGCGCTTTCCCCATGCCTTAATCTGAGCAACGCCAGTCTTGCTTTGCTGAATGAGGATCCCTTCTTCACCCAGTTGGCTCTTCCTCATGGTCAAAATGTCAGCCTGTCTAGAGCAACAAAGAAAGGCGATTTCCATAGCAATCTGAACTACCGCCGGCGCTACAGAGAAAACGGCGTTATATTCTGTGTCCGTGACATATCTGGTTCGCGTCTTTTCCTTGAATTGCTTAACGCCCTTGCACGGGTTCCCTTTCACGAGCCCACGCTCATATCCCCATCTGAACACTCTGGAAGTAAAGGCCTTCTCTCTATTTGCTTGAGTGCGACTCTTCAATCCTCTCTTGTCCATGTATTTCCTGATGTGCTCAGGCTTGATTGCGTCAGGGGCAAGAGCGCCGAACACAGCTAAGACCTTCATAGAGTATTTTCGGTAGTCTTTCTGCGTTTCCAACGCCAACTCCATGAAGTCGGCTGATTGGAAGAATTGTTGAACAAGATATGAAAAATCATTTTTCTTCTGCTGATCGTTGATCAGTTCCTCATACGCTGCCCATACCTGTGCCGGTGTGGAGTCGAATCCACATAAACGAATTGTGCCGCCAAGTTTAGGTTTGAATTCATATGCTGACCTCCCCCGGCATGTGCGCGGGGGCATCCAGTTATCAGCAGGGTTGCTACGTTTTCGTCCCATTAATCTAAAGCCCCAAAATTAGGTTGAATACCAGCGTCAACCGGAGGTTGATTTCTCAGCGATACTGGGTAATTAAAGTGTCCCCATGTAGTGCTGGGGCGGCCATCTCTGCGAGTGATAAAGAAAATTCCGGCAGTTCTGAGCGCTTCGCACTGCTTCGATGCGCTTTTGTAACCGGTAATCCGTTCAATATCAGAATCAGAAATGATTTCGTTCTCGTTGTTATCCTGCATAAATCCTCCACACGTTTTGCCCGCCGCATACGGGCATTAAATCAATCGTGACATGTCACACTGTTAATTTCGTTTCGTGCCATCCAAGGGTAAGCCAGCACGCTGCATCACCTACGCACGGACATTCTTTTACAGGCAGTTTATCGCCGCATTTTTTACAAGATCGCTTTTGCTGGTGTCTCAGTTTCTGCTGATATTCTGCATGGCATCGCCGGATGAGCAGACCCACAACTTCGTTGAATTCGTAAGGCTCGCGGCCAGGGCGCAGGCCTGTTAAAAGTTCCTGCGCCATCTGTTCTTCTTCTGGCTCCAGCTGCAACTCACGAATAACGATCCCGCCTTTACGCTGGCGCGCTCGTTGGGCCGCTTTACGTTCTGCTGCTGTCTTAGCCATTCCCACCCTCCGGCGCTGCAGGTAATGGCATCCAGTGGGTTACAGTTTGCAGCTCACGATTAATATAAAAGCCTGATTCATATTTTGTTCCATCGTACAACTGAAATTCACCCACATAGTCAGCGATGAATGGGATTCCAGACAGTTCAGTTAGAAGATTGCTGCAAAGAACAGTCTGAGTGTCAACTGGCATCCGTTCGCTGCACGCTATCCAACCATCCGCCAACTTGTGACCACTACTTACAGGTTTAGCCAGCATTGCGGCGCGACAGGCGTTCCACGCAGAAAAAGCCATCTGAACGCCAGAGAACCTGTAGGTGCCATCTTCATTTTTAACCAGGCGCTCTGGCTGCTTATATTTTTCAACAAACCACGCCTCAAAATCTGGTGCTACGTTCACTGCTGGCGCTGGCGGGGCGGTGTAGAGCGGCGTTATTGTTCTTTCCGGGTACATGTACGCATATTCCCGGTCTGGAGTTAAGTGCTTTGGCGCACCGTCACCTTCAACAATCCATGCCACCGGCTGCGCCTCCCGGTTAGCCAACATCGCGGCCATCTCCTGAATTTCTGAATAACTACACTGCTCCGGGTTCTCGTAAATTTCGTTGAGTTTTTCAGTCGTTAGTGTCATTTAGTTTTCCCCATAGCGAAGTGAGTCAGCAAAGCCAGTAGGCCAATCGAGCCAATAGCGGCCATTGCGAACCGGAACCACTCGACGTTGTAGATTCCCAGGCCAAGCACGCCGCCGAGGAGCGCCATCAGCGCAGAGCAAATATGTCTTCTCATGGCTACTCATCCCCCCTCAACGGTGAACCCCTGTTCGCGCAACGATGCAATTACAGCGTCGCGATCAACAAGGTCGCATAAGTTAAACGCGCATGGCTTGGGAAGCCGCACCGGCGTAGCCAGCTTGGCTTCCAGCTCGGCGATGCGCTTATCCTTCGCTTCCAGCTTGGTTTCGTAATCCTCGACCATCCCCGCAACGCCAGCATTGTTCTGCTTTTCGAATTTCAGCTCTGCAAGCAGGGCGGAGACGTACTCTT
>Ga0308166_1000635_pt1 | contig 45014 bp, 64 predicted proteins | sample PhyCR2_2_FD_202137 | JGI IMG/M metagenome (GOLD analysis project Ga0308166, IMG submission 202137) | Phyllosphere microbial communities from UC Gill Tract Community Farm, Albany, California, United States - DLSLCC.R2 | ecosystem: Host-associated > Plants > Phyllosphere > Unclassified | place...
TGGAGTGGTGCAATTCGTGCGGTGATGGGATTTGTAAAAGATGGGTGTTTTTCACTTGTTATCTTGGGGTTGTTACCCTTCTTAGGTAAAGGCGTTGGTGTTTAAAATCATTATGTTAGGGGTGTTACCCTGCGTGTTACGCAAGATTAAAGGAGCTACCGTGCGCGCTTTTTCGTGCCAGATTGAGCCAGCGCAATTAATCGCCACCTCTTGTTTTTGATGTGAAATGAGTTGCTTTACGTGTTTTACGTTGTTTTAATGAAAACACGCCAAAACGACAGGAGAAACAAATGGGATTAATACAGCAGTTAGACGAGTGCATTGCGTTTGGGGAACAGGTAACGCGGGCTATTACTGAGAAATATTTCGGGGACGATTCACCAGCAGCACGCACCATTACCCGCCGTTGGGGTATTCAGGAAGTTGCACAGATGGTAGGCGTGTCCCTCCAGACAATCCGCAACGCAGAGGAAGATGGTCGCCTGCCGGTGCCGGATATGGTCCAGAAAGGCCGCGTATGGCAGCGTGACGGGTACACAATCCAGCAGATACAGAACATGCGGGAAGTCTTCGACACGTCGCCACGTCGCCCTGAAGGGCAAAACCCGATAGTAGTGGGCGTTGCTGCGCATAAGGGTGGCGCATGGAAAACCGCGAAGGCTGTACACCTCTCGCAGTGGTTGGCGTTGCAAGGGTTGCGCGTGCTGCTCATTGACGCGACCGATCCGCAAGCCACCGCATCGCTTTATCATGGCTATGTGCCGGACCTGCATATTCACGCCGAGGATACGTTGCTGCCCTTCTATTTAGGCGAACGCACCGACGCCTATTACGCGATCAAGCCTACATGCTGGCCTAACCTCGACATTATTCCTTCCTGCCTCGCTGTGCATCGCATGGAAACGGAAATGATGCCGCTAGCGAAGGCCGGGAAGCTGCCAACCGAACCGCACATGATGCTTCGCGCCGCTATCGAGTCGGTGTGGGACAGCTACGACGTGGTGGTACTGGACAGCGCCCCAAACTTGGGGACCGGCGCGATCAACGTTGTGTGCGCGTCTGATGTGGTTGTCGTGCCAACGCCAGCCGAACTCTATGATTACTGCTCGGCTAACCAGTTCTTTGTGATGATGCGGGACCTGCTCGCAAACGTGGTGGATTTGTCCGGGTTTGAGCCGGACGTGCGGGTGCTGATTACCAAATTCAGCATGCAACAGCACAGCCATTCAGCAGATATGGAAGAGGTTATCCGCGCCGCGTTCGGGAACATGGTGTTGCAGGAAAAAGTACGCGTGACAGAAGAGGTAGGTAAGGGCCAATACAAGATGCGCACCGTATTTGAACAGGCAGCCAACCAGCGCTCATCGCCGATTGCGTGGAAAAACGCGATCAAGATTTGGGAGCCATGCTGCCGGGAAATTTACGAGCGACTGATTAAACCACGCTGGAACTTTGAGGAGACCAAATAATGAGAAACGGTGTAAAGCTGGACCTAGACAAAATCCGGGATAACCAGAAGGCTAGCAGCCGCACGGCCCCAACCGCACCTGCAGTATCAGACCTGATCCAGACGGTCGGCAGCATGAAACCCGGCAACACCGTCTCGATACCGGTGTGCGGGCGCGAGGTGGTGTTCACGCTGCAAACAGTGCCGCGTGAACAGGTTGAAAAGAAAACGATGGTATGGGGCGACAATGAACGCCTGCAGGAACTGCTCACCGAAACCGCGCTCGATGACCTGATCCCCTCTTTCGTATCTGGCGGCCAGTTGGTCCCGGCGTTCGCCCGCGACGTAAACGGCGTTATTGAGGTTGCCGACGGCAGCCGCCGCCGTAAGACAGCGATTTACACCGGCAGCGACTACCGGGTGCTGGTGGGCGACCTGGACGACGAACAAATGGCGGCCCTGTCGCAGACGGGCAACAACTACCGCCAGACCAGCGCCTACGAACGCGGTCGCCGCTATGCCCGCCTGCTGGAGAACGTGCATGACAACAATCTGAGCGCACTGGCAGCGGCTGAAAAGAAAGATCGCAAAACCATACTGCGCTGCATCAACACGGCAAAGCTGCCCATTGAGGTGATCAAACTTTTCGCGGAACCGGGCGAACTGTCAGCGCGCGCCGGGCTGGAACTTTCAGCAATCCATGAGAAATATACTGCCGAGTTTATGGATCGTGTGGAGGATTTCGAAGCCTTCCGCAAAGCGGGTGAAGTGCTGGACACGGAGGTGATCATTAAGGTGCTGAAAGGCGTGGCAGACGACGAAAAAGAGCCGGTGAAGTCTAAGCCAACGGTACGGAAATTTGCGGAAGGGATAACGGCGAAGTACGACGGGGAGAACGTGAATATTTCCCTGCGCGGTGTCGCGCCGGAACTGTTACAACGGATTGAGATGGTGCTGGAAGCCGCGGGAAAGCCAAACGGCAGCGCCGGGGTGAATGCGATGTTTGAGGAGTTAGAAAGGAAAATGCAGGAAAAATAAGAGGTGCCCTTGCAGCACGCCAGCCGCAAGGGCGATCAACGAGTCTTCTACGACAGGAGAACACGTCAATGCGCGTAATTTAACATCCGGGCGCATTGCCTCAAAGAGATAAAGCCGCGTATGCGGCTTTTTTCATACGAGACATAAAAAATATGGATGGTAATTTGTTAAATAGCCTCCCTTATCGATCACTAAATAGCCTACTCAGAGTGAAAAACAATTAAATAACCCATTTTGGAATATTTTAGTAAACCCTCCGCTCCAGATATTTAAAAAGCCATGGCAGAATCGGCGGCGCTAAATATTCCATTTTGGGTTATTTGCGCCCGATGAAAGATAGTCCGATTTAGAATATTTTAGGGCTGGATTCATGCCGTCAATTTACCCGAACGACTATCGAGCTATCATCGCGGCACTGGTTCGCGCGAGAAAGGCTAAAAAAATAACACAGGTTCAGCTGGCTAATGCGATGCGGGTTAAACAGTCGCTGATTTCAAAAGCTGAGAGGTGCGAGAGGCGGCTCGATATTGCAGAATTACTGCATATCTGTGAATTACTCGACATTCCGGCAGAAAGCATAACCAGCGCCATTCATCGAAGATTTGCCCCTCTTACCCCATCACATGATTAATCAGATGTAGCGCTGCTTGTGGCCGTACTTTCCGTGGCGGTGTCCTGCATGACAGCGGCGAGATCACTGACGCCTGTGTAGGTCGTCTTATCTGTTCCGGGCGTGTCAGAACTAACGTTCTCGCCCAGCCCCGTCAGAGTCGTAAATGCACTGTCTGCGTAAAACTTCCCATCGGCGCTGTTGTAATAGCTGCCCGGATTACAGCAAACATCACTGGCGATAGCCTGCAATGTGAAGCCCGGGATTGTGGTTCCTGAAGATGCCACGACAACGTTTTGCACTACATTGGAACCAGAAATCATTAAAGCAAAGTTTGCAACTGTATCGGTCATTCCAAATCCCCTTATGAAAGCTCAACTACTAATACGTAACCGTCACCACCTTTACCGCCAGCCAATGCTGATGTTGCAGCACTACTCGAACCGCCAACAGCTCCTGAACCACCTGAACCATTCGCACCTGCCACACCCGCTGACGCGCCACCTCCTACAGAACGCCCGCCCCCTGTATCCTGACTACGACCACCTCGGCCGCTCTGAGAATTTCCAGTTGACGTAAGAAGTGCCCAGCCACCCTGGTCACCCTGGCAGTTTTTAATATTACCTCCTGTTGCCGTTCCTCCGGCTCCGCCTGCCTGTTGTACTGGTGTACCACTGGCGGTGGTGCTGGCGAAGACCCCGCCCTTACTTCCACCATAAGCGATAATGGTGCCATTAAATGACGAAGCTCCACCATCCGCTCCTGATGAAGTCGTAGCAGCGCCACCAGTACCAACAACCACTGCGGCTGTGTCCGGCAAGGTCGTCAGATAACTTTCTGCATAACCGCCGCTGCCACCGCCTGCGCCGCCAGACATATATCCAGATGCACACGCGATTGCATACATGCCAGAACCACCGGCACCCTGTACAAACACAAAAGCGGAGTTGGCTTCATCGCTTTTGGTATAAGTTCCAGAAGCGGTAAACATCTGAACGCTCACAATGCGCCCGCTGTTCTGCGCAGTAAGAAGCGCTTTAATTGCTGCAATCATCTGCGCATCGTTGGTCGGGTCCAGCGTCAGGCCGCCGCCTTCAACAACTGCAATCAGCTCGCGCTGAATGGTATTAAACCAGCCTGCATCCAGAATCGTCGGCGAGACGCCGGTTGATACTGAGCCGTTCGTAAACTCGCCCGCACTCGTTGCGGTTGTGGTTAATTCACTGATTTGTTGCATGCAAAGGGATTCCCTCGCCAGTTAAGGCGCTAAAAGAAAAGTCGGTAAAAAAGGGGTGTTATTCGGTTGTGCTGGTGTAGGCGAACTTAATGATTTCGTGCGACGGGGCCATGCTGGTCAGGCGGCATTCAAGCAGCTTGTTACCCCATGATCGCAGCGGGTCGCCCGCGTAGTTCGCACCGGCCATCGCATAAGTGATCGTGGTTTCGGGGGCCGTCACCAAAAGGACAAAAGGCCAGTCATCGCCGTTAATGGCTGCCCCTGCTCCTGACATTCCCGCCATAGCGCGCCGGAAACGTGTGATCGTTACGCTGTAGCCCAGCGCTTTAGCCTGCGCGATAAAATAATCAACTGACTGGCCGCCCGTTGATGTCAGCTTCGTTTTTACCGCTTTCTGACGCAGCGCAATTGAGTCGCTTTCGCCGATGGCGCAGTCGTCAGGCAGTGCCAGCGCACTCTCCCACTCTTTAAGCATGATGGTGGCCGTAGAGGGGAACGCGCCCGCAAGCAGCGAAAGTGCGTCGGTATCACTCTGTGCAAACTCTACCGCCTGCGCGGCCAGTACCTGCGTTTGTACGCTGTCCGCATCACGCGGCCAGACAAGCCCCGAGGGCATCAGCCCTTGCATGGCGCTGGTATACTGCTCTACGCTGAATTTACTCATGAGTAAGTAATCGTCCCCAATACTGGCAGCCCGCCCGTTCCCATGACGATGTTGGTCGTCGGGCTGACCATCAGAAAGCCTTCGGTGCCATCAATACCTGCAATCGCGGCCTGAATGTCGGACAGGTAGATCGTTCCACCGGGTTCGCCGTCGTTGAAAAACACGGTGTTAATGGCCGTTTCAATTTCCGTTTTGACCGAGTCATCCACACTGGAAAGCCCGGACAATGTGAAGGGCACTGTTGTTTTAACTGGCGAACAGATATAGACGACGGCGGTTCCGGGCTGCTGGCTGTAGATGGCATCTGCGACCGTCAGCTGATCGCCTGTCGCGAAACCGCTGGTGTACTGCGTTTCACTGGACGAAATGCCATCCGTACCGGTCGGAAATCCGCTGTCGTTCGACGAATCATCACTATCCAGCATGATGTAAACGCCGACCGTTCCGGCCCCCATCAGACGACGAACCACCCAGGCACGCGTCACGCCTGATACGGCCAGCGCCCATTTTTTATAGTCAGCGTCGCTACCGCCCTGCGGCTTTTCCTGATAGGCCGACAACATGCGCGAACGGAAAACCTCTTCGTCCTCAATATCAGTGCCGCCGGTGATGGCGACCGTCAGCGTCACTGTGCTGTCGATGCCGGAAATCGCCTCATCGAACGTAAGTACCGTTCCGGCATCTGCGTTGCCGTCTGCACCCCCGCCCGTTGAGTCGGTGCTGGTGTCAGGCAGTACCGCTGTAACAGTGCCGGTCGCCGTTCCGTCGCTGCCGATGGTGACTTCGCTGTCTATGGTGTACTGATAGCCGTCGCTGCGGTTCAGCACTTTAGCCGCTGCGATGGTGTCGCCCGCCGTGCCGGTAAATGGAACGCTTTTACCCGTGGCCGCATTCGCTGATTTCCGGTAAACGCTCACCAGCGCAGCCCACGCGGCCAGCCATTCGTCGGTGGCTGTATAGGGGTTAGACTGCTTGGCGATCCAGTCCAGATAGCCGTAATGGAGGTAACTCATACCGGCTGTCACGTCACCCAGCACCCGCATATTCGCGAAGCGCAACAGCGCGCCAATTTTCTCCAGCCCGGTTTTAATGGTGTTCTGATTGCGCTCGCGCAATTCGGTCAGTGTGGGCCTGCTGTAAGGCATCGGTTAAGACTCCCAAACCCAAAAATATTGCACTGTTGTGCTGCTTAAATCGGGCTTCTGATAGGTGATCGCCATGTTCAGGCGGCTTGGATAAACAATCTGCGTGTTGATGGAAACCGAGGCGACCACGCCATCATCGATAAGCCACTGCAGCGCTTCTTTTGCATAGGCGACCGCGCGGGTTGCCACCTTGGTTGAAAGCCGCTGGCGGCGAAGCAGCCAGATACGTGATCCAATGGGATAATCCGCATCGGTATCGCCCCACCATCCCTTACGGTCCGTGCCGTCGTAGTCATCATCGCTGCGGGCCTGACGGTCGGTAAAAAGGCTGATGTAGATGGCCGTTTGTAAGTCGTCACCGGCGGCGAGATCGCCGCTACCGATTTGCCAGTCGCCGCCCAGCTGCTCGGCGTTCCAGACGGTTTTGATATCTGTCATCCGACCTGATCCCCCGTCTTCTCACTGGTAATGGTGCTGCTGCCACCCTCAACGTTTTTAACGTCGTGATCGTGGTCGTTATGGCTGTCGCGGAGGTCTTTTAATGAACTGCTGTTACCGGTGCCGGTGTTGTCCACAATGTCGCCTGACACCTGCAACATGGGCGTGTTCATCACGACGCCGCTGGAGGCATTGATTGTGACCGTGGTCGCATTCGTGACCGTTACGTCCTTGCCCTGCGCTTCCACTTCCACGCCCTCGGCGGTCAGCTTCACAAACATCCCGTCCACGTTGTAAATGGCCGTTTCCCCGCTGTTAAGGCCGGTCAGGCGTGAGGCTTTGTGATTGGTGCTGATTACGACGGCGCTGGAACGGTCGCCGCCGAGGCTCACGACCAATACGTCGCTCCCGGTCGGGGGCGCAGAGGTGAAACCAAATTCAGCCAGGCGCTGAACGCTCATGACGTCGAGCGGGGTGCGGATTTGCAGGTTTTGCGTCAGACCGTCATCACCCATGCCCGTCACTCGGCCAATGCCGACCAGCATTTTCAGCTGGCGAAAGAGCCGGGAAATATCCATTAATTCAGCTCCAGAATGTTTTGATAGAACTGGTAAGGCTCCACGCTGAACGCGGCGGGCGGCATGAGGACCATTTCGGCGGCGGTGCCTTGCTCGTCCTTGCGGAATGTCACCTCGCCCAACAGCCAGACTTCATCGTCCAGCCCAAACACCGGCAGGGAAATCGGGATCAGTGTGTTGGGTTCCCACAGCTTGCCAGCGCTGTCGCGCCAGCTGTCCACGGTCACAAGAAGCCGCTTTGAACGCCCGTAGCGGCGATTCATTTCCCAATCGATGCACGCCTGCGCCTGCGCGTTGGCCGTCATAGTGCTTTCGACGATGATCGTGCGGTTGCGGTAACGCATCTTGGCGGCTTCGGGGTCCGTGGCCGTTGCCAGCGCCACCGCGTCGTAAGCGCTATCGCCGCTGGCCTCGTTTATCGGCGTGACCGCCATTGATACGCCCGTATACACGGAAAAACGCTCATCCATCCCCGTTTCATAAGCCGCTTCCTGAATGTTCTGGCCCTGCTTCACACCGCTGGCGGCCTGCTTCGTGCCGACGCGGGTTAAAAACAGGCTGCCGTCTGGCTTGTCGTAATACAGCAAGGCGGCCCAGCGGCTGATACGGTCGATAACTTCCTGCGACGACTCGCCCCAATTGAGCGTGAACTGAGGAACGGCGGTCGATAGTGAGACGTCGCTGGCGACGGTGATCCCGTAAGGCTTTGCCAGCCGTTGTGCAATCTGTAGCGGAGTCGCCCCGCTGATCACGTTGTTTTGCCAGGTGGCCGAGCAATCGACCAAATCAGCACACTTGCTGCGGCCGACCGCGTGGACGGCATGGCGCGCACGCGAAATCATGGGTGCCCATCGGTCGATGTAGCCCGTCAGCACAGTATCGGTGCCGATTTTCACCACGCACCCATCCCCCGGAACGACCAGCTGTTTCTGGTCGCTGCCGGGGAAGTAATCCATTAACGAGAGTTCGAAATCTGACGGCAGGTGTTCAATGCTGCGGGTGACGCGCACCGAGTCCCAGCCGTACAGCACTTTCCCGTTAATGGTCAGGGAAAGGTCATCACTCATGAGGAAAGCGCCTTAAAACTGGTTGGCATGAAAGCCGGGTGAATGGGGTCCGCCATCTTGACCAGCGATTCCGCACGTTCTGCATCCTGATAGAGCCGGTTGGCAATGTTCAGGGCAGGCAGCGGGCGGGCGTAGGTCACTGTCACCACACGGGCAAGGCTTGCGCCGTTGTTCTCGAGCGCGGTCACGCTGTCGCTGCGCAATGTCTGCATGGCTTCGTAAATATCGTCGTAGCCAGCATCCGCAGCCGCGAGAATGGCCGCATCCATTACGGTCGCTACGCGGCGCATCAGCGTCGTAGCTTCCTCGTAGTTTGCCGGGGTGTATTGCGAGGCCGCATAGGCCATTGCTGAGGCGGTAAGCGTGTTGATAAAGATGGCGGCATCGGCGGCAACGGCGCTGTCGTAGGTGTCCTGACGGTAGGTTGTATCGCTGAAATCAGACAGGCTTTCGAGCGTATCAATCAGGTCTGAACCACCGGCAACGCTGCCGAGAATGACCGTGTAAACTGCCTGCAAATTCGTTGAAAACTCCGCCAGCGTGCTGCTGGCCGCCAGCGTATCGATGGCCGTTGTCAGCGCCGCCTGATTTTCAACCGATGCGGCAATTTTCGAATCCACAAGAGCGGCGTAATCGTCAGTGTCGGCAGTGTCGTCGCTGCTGGACGACGTACCCGACGCATTGCCGCCTACGCTGCCGGTGTTATAGCGACCATAGCGCGTGCTGCCGAATGTGCTTTTCAGTACGTTACTGAGGTTTGTCGCTTCGGTATAAATACTGGTGACGTTGCTGGTCCAGAATGCGACCGTGCTTTTCAGCGTTTTGATGGCCTGCGATACGCTTCGCATTTCGCCTTTAATCGCAGCGATGATGCGGGCGGCGATTGTCGTCACTGTGGAAAACCACGACGTCTGAACCGTCGAGATCGCATCGGCAGAACTGGTGATCGCAAAGACTTTCAGACCTGACTCAATCACCGTCAGGGTGAAACGAAATACCCGCCCGTCTTCCATGCTCTCCTGAATACGAAGCCCGCCCTCGGGTATGCTGACCGTCAGTTCGCCCAGCGTAGGATGCATCAGGGTGCCGGACCCGGCTGTTTCTGCCGCCGCGATAAGTGAATCACGCTGCGTCATGACGTCCGATGCGGTGTAAATCCGGCTGCTCTGAATAATGAAGCCGTTCAGCGTAATCCGGCGCGTTGCACGCCCCATATCCTCTACCCATACCGAATCACGGTAGGGATATTCATGAACCGCCTGGCGACGTCCGAACGAGCCATCGCCCTGAACGACAGCGAACGGCACGCCACGGAACGAGGCGGCGTGTAGATTATCCTGCCAGTTCCATGTATCACCGGAACTGCCGAGAAGGCTGGACAGTGCCGAACTCACAATCGTCATTTGCCGTGCTCCGGGTATAAAAAAACCGGCTCATGGCCGGTTTATAGGGTTGGGTAGTTATCCGGGGAACGTCATCGCTGCGGAGACTTTCGAGCCGGTGCCGGTAAAGCTCTTTCGCTGGCCGGTCTTACCGTCAATCAGCGTCAGATCCATCTTTAGCCCGTGTTCTTTCAGCGCATCCGAAAAAGCCCGGGTCAGTTCATCGACACCTGGCCCCGCTGCCTGCGGTGAAGCAGCTGCCTCGCCTGCACGTGGGGCAACGACAATCGACGGTTGCGCCGGTGTTATCACTGGCGCGGGTTGCTGCACCGCCGCTGGCATGGCCGGGGGTGTCCATGGCAGATTGGCCGCTGGTTCCTGTGACGGTTGCGGCTGCTGGCGGCTCTCGATAATGCTCTGGATGCGGTCCGTGCTGTACGGGTTATTTCCTTCGCGGTTAAACAACGCGGTCAGCACGCGGGCGCGTTCCCGGCTGTCGCTGAGATTCAGCTGCGCGTTAGGGTCCACTCCCAGCTCCCGGCTGGCATCACGAATCATGGCGGGCGTATCGTTACCGTCGCTGCGCGGTGAGGCTTTGCTGATGATTTCCGACAGCGTGCGAAGCGGATGATCGACGTTTTTTGACTGGCCGCTGAAATACAGCATCAGCTGGCGGTCAGCGGCGGCGACTCCGTCCTCGCCCGTGTTGAACTGCGCAAAGTTTTTCCGGCCCGGCACAGCCCCGTTCTGGCCCGCATAACGCAGGTTCCACGGGTTATTGTTGGCGACGGAAAGCGCATAACGATTCTGTACGCCTCCCGGGTCAACCGCCCCGGCCTTTTCCTGCGGGCGCGACGCCTGCCGCATATCTTCCTGCAACTGATTCGCCTGGTCTCCGAGTGCATATCGCACGCGCAGCTTTTGACGTAGCGCATCGTTCATCTGACCGGTCATTAAATTAAGCTGGTCATCTGAGCTAAGCGAATCAAAATACGGCTTATCTTTCCGGGCGCGCCGCATCATGTCACCGTCATTGCCGCGCAGGTTTCCGAGCGCCTCGTTCCACGCTACAGGGTCGGTCGGATGCTGTAACACATGGCCGATCCCCTTGATGCCGTCTGACACTGAACCGTCAGATAACAGCGTGCCTGCCAGCTTCTGTTTAAAGCGGTTTTTAAGCCCGTCCCACGAGGAACTGACTTCGGTCAGGGTGCGGTTAAGGTCAACCAGCTGGCCGTTAATTTTCGGGTCAACCGTGAGGCCAACTTCGTCTGACTTGGTCAGCAACTCTTTCAGGTGCGCCCCTTCGCGCAACAGCTGCAAGCCGTTGGCATCCAGCCCGAGCGCATCGGCCACCGTCTTCTGATTCTGCGGTGACAGCTTCGGGATAACGGCGGCCAGCTGCTTCATGGTTTCCAGCACGTTCGCGGTGCCGTCTGCATTGCGCACGATGGAAGCATGAACCTGATTCATCACGGCCAGCGCGGCGTTATTTCGCCCCTGCAGTGCATCGTTGAACGTTTTATAAAGTCCTTCGACGCTTTGGCGCGCACTATCGCTGTCGGTGCCTAACAGGCGCATTGCACCTGAAAGACGCGTGAAGTCCTGCACGCTCATCCCGGCATTTTCCGCCGCGATTTGCAGGCTGTACGCGTCCTGTGCGGCGGCGCTGAGTTCGCCGCCCATCCGGGAAATGCCTTTACCCGCCAGATACGCTGCGCCACCGGCAAGGCCCATTTTTCCGACAAGGCCGCCGAGGTTTCCGGTCTGCCCCGTGATGTTTTTCAGCGGGGGGACCATATCACCGATAAACTGGACGTTGTCCTTTGCGAACCGGCTTAGCTGGTTAAACAGCTTGTTAATATCGCTCAGGCCGTCTTTGGTTTCCTGCCCACCCAGCTCCAGCCCTTCGCTGGTTTTATCCAGCTGCGGGACCAGATTTTTAACCTGGTCATCGATGCGTTTTAGCGCGTCGCTGACCTGATCGTCGGCGCGCAATTCAAAATCAAAAACGTTAGCCATTGGGTCGGGACCTTAATTCGTTTATGCGGGCGGCCTGCCGTTCCCAGAACTGCAAATCACGCCACGACAGGCGGGCCGCATCCATCGGCCCCCACTGATAATAAAAAGTCACCTCGGCTAACTTGTCTTCCCAAAGTCCCTGTCCGGGAAGAAGCGCAAAAAAGCCGTCAGATAGCTTTGTGCGCGCAGGTAGGTCGTGATTGGCAGCTTTTTAAGCGCAATCAGGTTGACCCCGGACAGCTCCGCCATCAGCCAGGACATAGCCTCATCCTCGCCCTTGTCTTCCCGCTTCGCATAAAACGCTTTGAACGTCACGAAGTCCGGCTCATCCAGCGTGAAGGATTCCCACGCCTCCGAGCCGTTCAGGTTGGTAACGGGCTTATCGAGGTGAATGGTCAGCGGGCGGGACGTATCCACGTCTGGCGAATCGTGGTTGATGAAGTGAAGCAAATAAGCCTGACCACGGCGCAGGACGGTCAGTTTCAGCGCATCCACCTCGGCGACTGGCTTGCCGGTCATCTTGGCAATCAGCTCGCCCATGGCCGCATGGGCGTTGGTCATCTTTGCGTTGCGATAGAACTCTTCGACCTCATGGCGAAGAGGTTCGCGCAGCGGCATTGGCCCTTGCGGGCCAAACTGTTGAGTGAATACCTCATCCATGGGGATTAGCTCTCCGTAACGCTGATGCCTTCCCATTTAACCGGGAAAGTCGCGTCTTCACTCTTGACGTTCTGCTGGTCAACAGACCAGAGGCCGGAACCGATGATCGTCTTGCCGTTAGCAAGCAGGGCCACCACGGTTACGTTGGTCTGGTCGTTGAAATCGGCAACGGTCGTGCCGCCGCTGTCACGGATGGTGGCGGAAATAGACCCCGGGATTGGGGTCTCTTTATAGCCGTGCACGCCATCCATGCCCGTCAGCGTTTCACGCTTCACTTTCGACGGCGTGTATTCGAAATCGCCCGCGACCATGATGGTTACGCCGTCAACGGTCACGTTCGCCGTACCGGCGAGGCGGTTAGTGGTATCACCCATTGCTTAAATCCTTATGAGGAAGACTGGAGGCGGAACTGGTTTAGCAGGGCGAAGATGCGCATCTGATTAATCAGCACGCCCGGCCACAACACATCGACGCGGTTCGGGTTGCTGCTGTTCTGCTCAACCTTCAGCCCGTCAGCGAAGCCGCTGGAATCCTGCACGTAGCCGTTGTATTCCAGCGTGGTGTACTGCGCGATAAGCTCGGCGCGGATGGTGTTCGGCGTCACGATGGCCGACCCTGCAGCGAACTTGGTGCCGTCTGCGGCCAGCTTCATGCGGGCATACTTCGACGTGACCACGCTGCGCAGGTAGCGCGTGACGTACATCAGGAGGAACATCGTTTCGATCTCCAGATACGAATCATCGGCGTCGCCGTAGCTGTTCGTCTGGTAGGTCGTGATGATGTTTTCCAGCGTCACCGTGCCGTCATCGCTGGCGGTCGTGGTGGCAATACCGCTGTGAAGCAGGTTATTTCGCTCGGTCAGGGTGAAACGCGAGGCCAGAGGCGGTGCCAGAACGCCGGACACTTCCAGCGTCTGCAACGGTCGGCCCGGGTCGTTACGCAGGCTGACAGCGGCAGCGCCATAGCAGGCCGCCGCCCATACCCACGGCGGGGTCGGCGAGTCGTAGATCCCGATAAGCGTTTCATGCTGGTTGTTACGCAGCTCACCGGCAGCCGTCAGGGTGCCATAACTGCCCGCCAGCACGCCCAGCGAGTGGCCGTAAAGCTGCGAAGCGTAGCTCCAGCGACCGGTACTGTCGGAAAGCAGGGTTTTGACCGAATCCAGCGAGGTCGTATCGGTGTAAGGGTTGATGATGAAGTCGAAGCCCTTATCACCGAGGTTCGCCAGCGCGTCCTCAAGGTCTGGCGTGCCGGTGCCGCCGCTCATGGCCGTAATGGTCAGCGCCATGCCGGTCGGCGTTGCTTCACCGCCTGCGGTGCCGAGGAAATTCAGGCGCATATCGATGTTATTACCGTGGGCGCCCTTATTTTTCGCCGTGACGGTCACAACGCCTGCCGCTGCGCTGGCCGTGACCGGCAGTGCAGTTTTTGCATTAATCGCGGCAGCCAGGCTAGTCGCAATCGTTGCCAGCGTGTCGCTGGTCGTGACGGCAATCTGCACGCGAACGCCTGCCACATACAGCGACAGCGTGCCGCCTGCGGTGGCGACAGCGGTAACAGTAACTTTGCCAGTGGCCGCCGCTGTCGCATCACCATCGGCGATAGGCAGAACGTAAATTTTGCCCGCCGTATCGTTAGCGAGGTATCCCGTCAGCATGGCGTGAATCATCGAACCATAGCCACAGACGCCGCCGACCGTTGATGCGGAAGATGCGAGGAACGGCACGCCTGCGGTCTGCGTGGCAGAATCCATCTGCTGGCCGATGATTAGCGTCATCTGCGTTGCCGTGGCGCTGTTGGCCTGCGAGTTATCCATCTCCGCATAAAACAGCGGGACGCGCTCGTTGCTCGGGATATTAGAAAATGGAATGGTCATTAGCTGCTGGCCCCGGTGCTGGTTGTGGTGTCAGCACTTGCCGTGCTCGCCGTGGTGCTGGCGCTCGCGGTGCTGGATTTGGTGCTGGTCGTGGTGCTGGCATCAGCCGACGCAGCGGTGGTGCTGGCGGTGTCCGTGGTGACTTCCACCACATCACCGTCACGCAGGCGGCGACGCCAGAAGGCATCAAGCGCAATCTCTGCGCCTTCTGCGGGCAATAGCTCGCCTTTGACGGGGTCGCGCACGGCGCGCCCATCAGCGGGTTTTAATTTCATGGTTTGGGTTTCCGGTTATTGCTGGAGGTCGGCGTTAAAGCCCGGTTTCGTGGTGCCGTCTGGCATGCCCACTTGCAGGTCGATACCATTAAGCGGAACAGATTCGACCGGGAAGAAATCCTCCGGCCCTTGGAAGTACTCGACGTCGATTTCGTAAAGCAGCTGGCCAATGTGGCTGTCACCGCTGGAATCAACATCAATGGTGGATCTCACTTCCTTGTACTGCTGCGTCTGACGTGTCAGCTCAAAGCTGTTAATCACTCCCTGCTCAACCTGCAGGCGCAGTTGTTCGGCGGCTTCCTCTGCCAGCCCGGCACCGTTGTTGGTGTCCGTGTCGAACGCTTCCACACGGCCCGTAATGCGCACCGTGGTCACGCTGGTGAACTGCGGGGCATTTCGCCCCATAGAATGCTTGTGGTCGAACGGCGTCTGGACGAGCAGCACCGGATAATCGGCGCTGGTCGTTGGCCAGTCGCGCGGCGAATAGACGCGGTCGCCCGCGTCCGTGGCGGCTGCCTTCAAAGCGGCGACCGTCAGCGTGCGGATGGTGGCTGAATTCATGCGGTTCTTATGCGGTTGAGAACGAGTTTGGAGCCGCCGTGGCTGTCAGGCTGTACGTCTTTCACGACGAACAGCTGCGCCACGCGGGGAATATAAAGCCGGTCGCCCTGCAGCGGAGGTTTCGGGAAATCCGAGTCACGCACGCCCAGCACTGGTTGCGTGGTGTTAATAGCCGGGTCGCCGTCGTCCAGCGGTTCCACGTCCTGCGTATACGCCCGGTCAAAGATGCCGGAAATATCGAACGCGGCTGAACTGGCGGGCCGGTAGTTCACCGGCTCGCCAAAGGTCTCCTGCAGCGGGGCCAGCAGGTGCTGGTCCCAGTCAATCATGGTCAGACCTGGCTAATCTTAACGAGGCCGGAAACGCTCACAGATACGCCTTCCTGCTCCAGTGCATCCGCGCGGGCCTGCGCCAGCGTCACCACGACGCCGCGCTTAACCAGGCGATCCACTTCGTCGGCCGGCAGAAGCACTTTTGCGTGCTGGCGGTGCTTTTTGCCGTCGTGGCGCAAGGTGTTTCGCGGCAGGACTACTACCGCAATCAGGCCGTCGCTTTCCGAATCGTCCAGAATCGGCCCTGCCTGGTCCACAGCGGCGTTTTCTGTCACTTCTCCAGTGGTTACAGGGGTTTCGGTTTCCGACGCCGCAGCGGCGTTTACAGCGGCTTTCGCCGCTGCGGTTGGTTTGGCTGCAGCCATCGTTACACCACCGTCGCGCACAGGGCCGCGTTAACTCGGCTCGGGATGATGATTGGCGCAGACTGCATCAGCAGGAATCGCTGGCCGGGGTTTTTCTCTACCCACGTCTTCGGCGCATACGCCATCGGCTGGTAGTTGAAATCGTCGTCCAGAATCATGCCGAAAGCGCGGGTGCCCATCAGCGCACGGCTGGTCAGGATTACGCTGCCGTCTGGAATCATCGGCTCTTCCTCGCCGGTGTCCGGGTCAACGTACCAGTCGTTATAGAGCCACAGGGTGAAGTTGCCCCAGTAGCCCTTGCAGACCGCGCCCTGCTGCACCTGTGCGCCGGGGTTAATGATGTTCCCTGACGGGTTCAGCGCCGGGGCGATGATCGCGCCCTTGAGGCTGGTATCCAGCTTAAACAGCTTCCAGCTGGCGTTGGTGAAGATGATGTCGGTCGGCGCTGCACCGCACTTCTGCAGGACCAGTGTCTGCCACTCTTCAATGTCATCGGTCGGCTGCGTGTTGGTTGCGCCCGATGCCACGCTGGTAGGCCATTTATCGGTGCCGGTCAGCGCGATAGTCAGCTCCGGGTCACGCCCAAAATCGACCAGCGTTTCCGGGAAACCTTCGCCTTTGATGGTCACGGTGCCGCTGGTAATTGCGCTGCAGCCCATCCACTCCATGCGGCGATTCAGGATGTCGATCTGGTCAGCCATCTCAAACTGCATATTGAGCATGGCGCGTTGTGCGCCGGTGAAGCTGCCACCGATGCGCTCACCCAGCTGGCGACGAATCGGCTTGCGCAGATCCGGTGCGCGTAAATCTTTGATGTACGCCGGTTTAAACATGTTGGTCTGCATACGGCGGCTTTCCACCTGCTTACCGGCAACCAGCGGCGATACGAACGGGGCCATACGGCGTTTACCCACGTCAACGTCGATGGCCACGTCTTCGGTTTCCGCGATCACGACGTTGGAGAAAAACGTATCGAGCAGCCAGTTCTGCGACAGCAGCAGGTTAGGTACGACGCCAACGAGTTCGGCGGTTTCAAAAGCAATTGGGGCTTGAACGGTCATTCATTTCTCGCATAGCCCGGCAAGCGCCGGGCGAAATTTGGACGTGCGAATCCCTGCCCGGCTAAGGGCATCAATTCACATTCAGGGGATTACGGGACGGTTAGACCGGCGTGGCGCTCAGTGCGTCTTTGAGGAAGATCCCCACGCCGCGCAGCGCGGCTTTCAGGTCGTCAACGGTCCAGCTGTCGTCGTAGGTAATGCGGTTGGCGTTCACCGCCGCCTGGAAGTAACCGCTGCCTGCCACCGCTGCGGCGCTGGCGTCCACGTTATCAACCAGCACGGCAGCCGGGTTCTGGCTGCCGTCGGTCGCGGTGCGCACGCTCAGAACGTAATAGCCGCTGGCGGCGGTCACGGTCAGGGTAAACACGTCACCGGCGACGAACGCGGTCGCGCCTGCGGTCACGGTCAGCACCAGCTGGTTGCCGGTAAACGCGGTGCCTGCGGTCACGGTGCCCACTTCGGTGCCGTTAGGGTCTTTCAGCGTGAACTCGGTCGCGCTGGTTGCGGTCAGCGTATACGCGCCAACTTCCGCTGCAGTGCCGAGTGATACCACGACGGTGCCGTTACCGGTGTTGCCCGATGCCGCGACGCCCGCCACGGATTTCTGCGACTGACGACCGAGGATTGCGCCACGGCTAAGATTCTGGCCAGCGGCGATGGTGATGTTGTCGGTCACAATCAACGGCGCGTTGCTGGCGATCAGCTGATCGGGAATGAAAACATCCGAGCGGGCCGATGGCCCCCACGTATTCTGGCCATATTCGGTAGCGCTCATTACTTGCCTCCGTTGATTGCGTTATACAGGTTGGTCATTTCGTTAATCTTGCCCGCCGTGCCGGTGGTGGCCTGCTGCTGCGCATCCTGCCCGACGTGATGTTTTCGCGTGCTGCGCATACGCTCATCGAGCGACATACGCCCGCCCTGCGGTGCGCCGAACGCGGCGGCCTGCTCCAGCTGCGCGATGGCTGCGTTAGCACTCAGACTGGTGCCGAACGCCAGAGACGCGGCCATATCCGGGCGAATGCCTGCGGCTTTAGAGCCAAAAATGCGGGCGCAACGCTTGCGCTCGATGGCGCGGCCCTTCGCCACTTTGGCGTCGGCTTCGTCGTCATCACCGTCTTCGGCTTTCTTGCCTTTGGCTTTACGGCCTGCGGGTTTGTCGTCGTCATCTTCCTCGGCGTCAGGGTCGTTTTCGTCGTCGTCATCAGCATCCGGGTCATTGTCGTCACCGTCATCGGCATCCGGGTCGTTGTCGTCGTCATCTTCGGCGCGGCGGGCTTTCGCCTTTTTCGCCTTTTCGTCGTCTTCGTCTTCGGCGCGTGCGCCTTTCGGCTTGAGGCCCAGCAGGTGTGCGTAGTTGGAAAGGAAGGACATAATCAGTCTCCGGTCAGTGCAATTAAGTCGCGAAACGCGGCGTCCGGGGAAGCAACGGCATCAGCCAGCCCCAGTTCCACGCCGTCGGCGGCGATATAGGTCGCAGCCTGCGTTTTGCGGATGATTTTTTCAGATAGCCCACGGTTGCGGGCGACGGTTTCCACGAACAGCTCGCCCATGGTGTTGACGTCATTCTGGATGGCGTCGCGGGCCTGATCGCTCAGTTTACGGTAGGGGTTGGATTCGGCTTTTCGGTCACCGTAATTGATGATCGTGACGGCCAATCCCTCATCCTTGATTTTCTGCGTCCAGTCGCAGTGGATCACAATCACGCCAATAGAACCGACGCCGCCGGTGCGCGGGACCACAATGCGGTCTGCAGCGCTGGCGATGGCGTAAGCGGCTGAATAGGCGCTTTCCGTGAGTACGGACCAGATAGGCTTCGTGCCGCGCGCCCGGTAAATTTCGTCTACCAGGTCGAAACAACCGGCAACCTCTCCACCGGGTGAATCAATATCCAGCATGATGCCTTTCACCGCGTCATCCGTGAGCGCCATCAGGAATGCCCGGCGGATACCGTCGTATCCAGTCATGCCGCTGTAGGGGCGAAGGCTTCCCAGCTTCTGCACCAGCGTGCCGGTGACCGGCACAATGGCGATCCCGCCGACAACGTCGTAACCCTTGTCGCGGCCCTTACGGCTGAATGACTCCTTTTCATCATCGCCGAGCCAGTCCGAGGCGCTGATGCGCGTGATACCGAACCGCTCCGACAGGGCCGCGACCGCCACTTCGGCTTTCGCCGGGTGAAGCGCCAGCGGCGTGTTGAACATGCGCTGCGCTAGGAGCGGGAGTTTCATTGTTCCTCCGGTTTTTTAACCGTTTTATTGGCGTCGTCCTGTTGCATCCATTCAGGCAACGGCAGGCCGAGTTTGATGAATTTCGCACGCTCCAGCGCGCGCTGTTCCAGCAGCAGTTCGTAGTCTTCGCCCACGTTCTCCGCTGCTTCGTTTTCCAGCGTAGACATACCCGCATCCATGCCGAGGATCGCGCCCTCTTTTTCCGCAACCGGGTCTACCCAGCCACGTCCCGGACCAATCCACTGCGCGTTGCTGTAAGCCGTTCTCGCCTCCAGAAAATCCGGTGCGCCGTCAGGCAGCGGCACGCCGCCGAGGGAATGAATTTCCTCAACAAAACAGGTGGCGATAGGCTGGCAGGTGCCGACCGCGAACTCATGGCGGCGGCGGCTCAGTGTCTTCCACGCTTCCAGCAACGCGGCGCGGGCCGAACTGTAGTTAACGCTCGACCAGTCCTGCGTGATTTGCTGCGTGGACAGGCCAGTGGCGGCGGTGATGTTGCGAAGGAATGCGTCCTGGAACACTGAAAAGTTGCTGTACGGGCGGGCCGCGTTGACCGTGGTGATCTGTTCGCCGGGGAACAGGATCGGAATGCGCGAACCGCCTTTCAGCGAAATGCGCCGGTCGTTGTGAAAATCAATGCGCTCGTCCTGGTACGCGCCGAGCGAGTCATCGCCGAGCGCGTCGTCCACCATTGCCGGGTCGTAAGGCGACTGAATAAACGCGCCGAACATGGCGTTTAAAATCGCGCTTTCCAGCTCCGTCTGGTCGTACTTAATCAGCATTTTCAGGCGCTGGACAACGGGCGCGAAAATACTGATACCGCGATGCTGGCCAGCACGGTCGTGTTCGAAATCGTGGATCACAATCGGGCGGCCCCACGACGTTTCGCGAGGAATGCGCTGCCACGTCATCGTTTTCTGACCGCTCCACCAGTCACCCTGATGGGCTTCACGGATGTGATACGCCACCGGCGCGCCGTGCACGTCGATTTCCACCCCGCCGCGAATCTGCAGCATGTCGTAGACCTGCTGCGGGTTGCTAAGGCGGTCCGGGTCGATAACCTGCATCACGGTCGCATACGAAGCTTTACCGTAGCCCAGGCGCTCCAGCTCGTAGTGCATCAGCACCAGGCTGTCGCCGTCGACCAGTTTGTGACGCAACGCAAGGCGAAGCATCTGCGATACGGTCAGCTTGCGCTCCATATCGCACCAGCGACCTTCATCGTTGGCCCATGTTCGCCACTGAGCATTCATGTACCGCGAATACTCGTCGGCCCACTCCGCGTTAAACCCCGCATTGCCGGTCAGCATGGCGAGGAAACGATAATCGGGCTTAAAAATAGGCCGGAATACCGCGCCCACGGCGTTGTCCAGAATGCGCGTTACCACGCCGCTGGCCCAGCCGTCGTTGCGGGTCATATCGCGAATGCGCGATACCATCAGGTCACGGTAGCCGTTGACCTCGTTATCCGGTGAGTTAAGCGAAGGCTGCCAGTCAGACAGCTGGTCGCTGAAGGTGTCAGCGGCGTCATACGGAACGCGCCCGCTTCCGTTCAGCGCACCGTACTTAGGCCGTGATGGCGGCAACGGTTGCCCGTCAGCGCCCAGAATGCGGACGTCGTTCGTATTCATCAGTAACGGAACCTCACAGCACGGCGGCGGGTGCCAGGCATACCTAGCGCCTGCTGCAGTTGCATAATCAGCGAAGTCACGTCGGCAACGCTGGTCGGCTTATAGCTAACCGAGCGGGTGCCGTCGCCCTGCGTGTAGCTGAACGAGACGCCCTTTTTGCCCAGCTGGAGTTCAATAAGCGCCGTTTGTGCCTGCGTTAACATCGCCTGCAGTTGCGCACGGCTCATGCCAGCCAGCAGGCTGTTTCGTGTTGGGTGCATGGGGGTGCCTTATGACGGGAGTCGTTTGGAGCGGCGCTTGCGCGGCTCCGTGTTTTCAGCGGGGAGAATGACGCCCGGCAACTGGAAGCTCGGCTTCGGCTCAACTACTGCCGGTGCGGCGATCAGTTTCGCGGTGTTCTCTTCCACGCTGGCTGCGACCACGTTTAATTTCAGGCCGGAATGCATCAGGCCGTGCAGCGCCGCGTAGTTGTACACGCGGCAGTCGAGCGCCTCGTTAGCGCGGCCCGGTCGCAGTTCCCATACGCGGTACGGGTAGCCGCCGGAGCGCTTCACGATGGAACTCTCTGCCAGCAGCTGGCTGAAATAGTTCAGGTCGCGGTCAACCGGGTAATGCATGTAACCGGCCTGCGCTTCGCCCGGTGCGGGCGGGTCCAGATGCAGCCTGTTGCGGATCGCATCTTTTGCGGCGTTCACGCCGATAATGATCGGACGATAGGCCGATTTGCTGCGCTTGGACGGCTTCTGGTTAGGCCAGACCGGCGAACGCTTGCCGTTGCGAGCAGATTCGCCCTTAATCGCCCAGATGCGGCGACCAATGCGCTCTTTTGCAAAGGTGTACACCGCCTGCGTGTGGTGCCCGCCTGAGTCGATACAGGCCGCCATAATCGGGAAGCCTCTGCCGTCAGCACGACGCCACACTTGTTTCAGGTACGCATCCAGACGCGCCCACGGTTCCGGCGTATCCATATCGCCCTCGATCACGTCGTAGGCGATGGACCAGCTTTCCTCGTTGCGGCCCCAGCCAACCACCTCCACTTCCAGACGCCCATCCTGTGTATCGATGCCAGCCGTTAACAGCGCCACGCCGTCCGGCACTTCCGCACCAAACACTTCGGTGCGTTCGACCAGCTTTTTCTCGCTCAGGGCTTTTTCGCCAGAATCCTCATAAGGCAGGCCCAGCGTGGTGTTAATGAAGGTTTGCCGCATGACCGGGTCGTCTTTCACGCTCAGCCACTCCTCGACCAGCTTTTTCCAGGCGGCGTTCGGGAACAGGCTGTAGGCGGTCCAGATGTGAAATCCGGCGTGGCCTTTGAATGGCTTGGTCGCCCGCCATTCCCCGCCCTCTAACATCAGGGGCAGGCTTGTGTGCTGGATAACGCAGCCGTTATGCCTGCAGGCGTAATAGGCCGTTTCGGGGAGGCTGTTGCCGTCTTCGTCGCGGTCCCATTTGATGCCGTAAGGCGACGTGCGGTCGCCCCACTCCAGCACCTGCATTTCGCCGCAATGCGGGCACGGCACGAAAAAGTACCGCTGGTCGCTCTCGTTGAACGACTTTTCAATGCGGCTGATGCCCTTCACGGTTGGCGTCGAACCGATGCCAATCTTGCGGTTCCAGAAGGATTCAGATCGCTTTTTACCGAGCGCAATCTGGTCGCCTTCGTTACCTGCACCGCTGGCGGGGTAGCCGTCCACCTCATCGAAAAGGATGATGCGGCAGGAAATTCGACGGAAACCGCCGGGGCTGTTGGCACCAACCAGCGTCAGGTTCGCGCCGTTCGCAAACGTGCGCTTCAAGATCGTCTGGTTAGAGTCTTTGGCTTTCGCGCCGCCGGTCACTTCTGCAAGCACCGGCGTATCGCGGAGCATGGGGGCGATTTCGGTTTTGCTGTAGTCTTCGGCATCCGTTTCGCGGGGCTGGATAGCGAGGATGGGCGACGGGTCGTGGGCGATGTAATACCCAATGACGTGATCGAGAATCTTCGTGTAACCCACGCGAGCGGATTTCATGACGCTGATGGTTTCCACCGTTGGGTCGGTGAAAGCGTCCATGATGCCGTCCTGATAGCGAAACGATCGGAATCGGCCTGTCTGTGCGGAGGTCTCCTTGGAGAGCATCGCGTATTTGTTCGCCCACTCACTGAGGCGAAGCGGTTCGGGCGGTTTGAGCGCCCGGCGAACGGCTAACAGCAGGCTTTTGAAATTCTGCCAGGCTGTCGGCTTATCCGCTGTCTGGCGGTTCAATTCCATCGGCACTCAGCTCCTCCATAGCTTCGTGTATGATTTCCTGCAGCGCCGCCGTGAATGCCGTGTCGTCACTGGTTAGCGCCAGCAGCCTAAGCCGTGGGCCGTGTTCGGGGGCGATTGCAATCAGGCGGGTGCGGATGCGTCCATACTCGTCGCCAATGGTTCGGAGCATGTCTTCAAAGGGGAGAAGGCGTCCTGCCTTCTGTTCGTAATCCAGCTGCACCAGCTTCGCGTGGAAGTTGGCTTTTACCGTTCGCGCTTCGTCGAACGAGAGGTTTGCGCCGTACTCTTTAACGAGTCGCTCGGCAACGTCAGCTATGTGTTCGTCGTCGTCGCCGTCACCGTCACTGCCTGATCCGCTGTTACCTCGATCCGAAGCCGGAGTGTTACCTCGATTACGGACGATTTCTTTTTTTTTTCAGGCGGGGTAACAGTTTTGCGGTGCGTCTCGATGTTGGCGTTTGACGCCTCGACGTTCACCTCGTCACCGTCCATAACCAGCCAGCCGCGCGCCTTCCACGTCGTGACCGTCTTTCGGCTAACGCCATGGAGTTTTGCAAAATCGGCCTGATTCATTGGTCGCGTTACCTGTTACCTGTTACCCAAAAAACGAAAAATTTTTAGCTAGTGAAAACACGCGGCGCGCAATGCCCGCGAGTTAAATAGGACCGGGGAGGGACCCACGAAACTCGATGCGAGGGCCGCACAGCTCGATGCCATCCGCGCTCGGGTAGAGCAGCGGCATAACACGGGCATTGCCGGGCGTGAACTGAGGAATAGCGACCTGCGCGGCAATCATATCCAAAGCGTTACAGGTGATACCCCCCGACGCTGGCGTGTCGTCTTCGTCGGTTGAGGCGTTGATAACCAGATCAACTTCAACGCTGATGCGCTGGCAAATAAGGCGTTTAATTTCCCATGCAATGTTTTGGGCGGTAGCCTTGCTTAGCGGCTTGCCCGGATGGCATTTCGACTGAACAAATACCGCTGTATCGATTACCTGTTTAACAATGCGGTCAATGTCTGTGCCGTCAGGCGTAGTTGTGCGGGCTGCGTAGCTCAATGCTTTCATTTCTTCTGCTCCTGCTGGGGCCATGGCCCCAATACAAAACAACCGCCCGGAGGCGGTTGGATAGTTTGCTTTTAGTGGATCTCAGCGCCGTCACTTACCGGGGCGGTAGGTGGTGGAAAATACTGAAAAGAATTATCGAGGTCGCTTAAATCACCTTCCTCAAACCATGCGTCACGCGCGCGGCCATCTGCTGCCAGATAGTGGATAAGATACTGATTTTCACCATTGGCATATTCAGCACGCGCTTTTATATGGCCTCTTTCGCTACTGATGCGAATAGCCACATAGCCCTTCAAATTAAACTTGAACACGATTAATCCTCTTCGAAATTACCCAATTAACCGCGCGGCACGATGCCGTAATGCGCGTTAATCACCTCTTCCAGCTCGCTGGCAGCGCCTGCGGCTGTTTCCATCAGGAGCGGATAACCGGCGGTGCGCATGTCCTGCACGCTTACCAGCTTGTTGATGCCGCCTAGCGGCTTGCCGTTGTCGTCATAGGCGGTCAGCAGAATCGTGACCGATGCCGCGTTGTTGTCTTTCATTGGTGATCCGTGTGAGTTAGAAGGCAGTCGCGTGAATTGCCACCAATGGGACAAACAGAGGCGACGGCGCTACAGATGTGGGGCCGTGGCCCCAATGTCATTTAAATGACGGTGTAAACAGAAAAGCGAGGCGCTCTGAACGTCTTTCAATGTGATGCTGAAGCGCTACAGACAGGTTCTGGAAGCGCTCGCCTTTAAGCATCATCAGTTCATCAACACGCCCGGCATCATCGACAATCAGCACTGCTGCGTGAATGTGGTCAAATTGCAGCTGCCCTGCCCACATAATTGAATCGCGAGGCAGTTCCTTATGTCGGTTAAGCAGATATGCCGCATCGGCGTTAGTCGGCACAAGTAACCGCGCAACTTTTCCCGACGCCAGAAAACCGCGTAACATCGCCAGCGCTGTGGTTGTTTTTCCGCTCGCCAGCGGCATTGGAATTTCAACAATCTGTCCCATCACTTCCCCTGTCTGCTTAGTGCTGCCACGGCCAGCCGCAACCGTTCGCCACGTGCCTCTGTAGCCTGAATACGTTCCGATAATCCGACGCGTTCACAACCGCTGGTATCCACGCGGAACTCGTCATCGAGATAAATGGAATAAACGTCGATTTGGTGGCTGTAGCTGCCACCGGCGCGCTTTATCGCTTCGCCCGCGTCACGCAGCGCACCGTTATAAACGATGGCGCTCGCGGCACGGCCTTCGCGCATTTCTGCCGGGCCGTATTCACGCAACGGCGGCAGGATTACGTGTTTCATCGTGCCTCCTATTTTGCGCTGGCCAGCGCGGCATTGATCGCCTGGCTGAGTTCACGCGGCATCAGGTTGGCTGCCATCGTTCCGGCGCGGTCCGTGTAACCGAGAACCGGCTTAACCGGCAGCGCATTACCGAAACGGATAAGCAGCTTTGGCGCGTTGCGCTTTACCACTGCCTGATGTGTGCCATTGGCCGAACGCTTGCGGCGCTTCTGCCCTTTACGGCCCTTCGCTTTCTTGCGCTGCCAGACGCCGTTTACACCGTCAATTTCGCCAATAAACACGTCCGGCTTCGCCTTGAGTTGCGCCATCTTGTTGCGCGTCAGGTTGCCGTATTTGTTCAGCTTGATGTTCTTCGGGTTAAGCAATGCCTGACTGTTCAGCTTGTGCTGCCCGCCAAATTCAAACGGTTCCAGATAGCTGGCGGCGATGTCGCGCACGAATACTTTCGCAGTCAGGTTGTCGCGGCGCGCGCCCTGTGAGCCTACCGAGTTGACGGTAAACGGCGTGGGGTTTTCCAGCTTACGCTGAATCGCCACCTTTTCGGCGGCCTGAATCTTTCGCGCTACGCTGGTCAGCGCCTGCGCGGTGGCAAACGGGATCTGTTTTTGCAGGCTGCGAAGCTGCGCGGATAGCTCTTTTAATCCAGCCATAACACTCCGCTGGGGCCATGGCCCCAATGTTCACAAAATAATCACTAAAAAGCGCCCGTCAGGACGCTTTGTGGTGGCTATTGCGGTTAATCAGTTCAACCGTCTGGCCGGTGTGGTTCATGATGTACAGCTCATCGCCGTAATACACAAACTGGTAGCCGGTGCCGGGAACGCCAGGAAGATTCGGGTCCTCCGTATCGGAGATAAGAACCGCAATCGGCTTGCCGGGCTGGCTGTCCAGGCGTTCGGTTGTCAGCACATAGCTCTCGGGCTGCTTTGGCTTGAGGAAATTAAGCACGCCGGGCTGCTGCGCGTCTTCGCGCTTGAACGTCTGGATCAGGTCCGGGTGAATCAGGCCGAACTCAGTGGCCAGCGCTAAGGCATCGATATACTGCGGGCTGCCGGGCTTCGCGAGGCACACTTCATGGGCGGCGGTAATCAGGGCCGCATTGTTGCGGCGGTATTTAATCGTGAACATGCTGCGTCTCTTCTGAGCGAAAATAGGCCCGCCGTAGCGGGCCTATGGGTCTGGCGATTAAGCCAGGTGTTTGGCGAACTGGACCGCAAGGTCCCAGTCGCCCTCTAGCTTATGACCGGCGAATACCAGCACTTCCTTGAGTTTTGCCAGGAAGTTGTCCTGCGCGCTTTTTTCAACTGCAGAAGCATCTGCGGCTGCGGCAACGGCAACGGTCGCGGCAGAATCATCAGCAGTCGATACGGATGCGGAAGCATCAGTAACAGCAGCAGCGGTAGCAACGGATGCGGAAGCATCAGTAACAGCGCCAGAATCAGCAACGGTGGCGGCAGAATCAGTTGCAGACGCATCGGCAACAGATACGGAACCATCAGACACGACCACAGCGTCGGTGGCGGTGGTGGTTGCATCGGTTGATGCGGCAACGGTGGCTGCATCTGCAGCAGCGGTAACGGTAGTCTCAGACACATTGGTCTCCTTGGGTGATAATTTGGCTTCAAGCCAGGTGAATAAACTCATGTTGCCTCCGGGAATGGCATTAGCGAGCCAGCCGGATGACTGGCTCGGTGATGGCTTTACCAGCTGCTGTCGCCGCCGCCAGAACTGCTGCTACTGTCATAGCTGCTGCCGCTGTCGTAGCTGCTACTGCTGCCGTAGTCATGGCTGCTGTGGCTGCTATGGTGGCTGGCGTGGTGTACGCTGCCGCCGATGTTGTCGCCGCTGCCGTAATGGTGCTGCTTCACATGGCTGTTACCGCCTACGTTGTCACCGTTGCCATAGTGGTGCTGCGTGCCGTGATGTGGTCCACTACCGCCGCTGCCGCCAACGCTGCCAAATCCTGTGCCGCCGCTGCCACCGCCACCGGAAGTCCGAATGGCGCGCGGCAGCTCCTGCTCAGTCTTTACGGGGGCGTAATCCGCCGATGCCGTGAAGGTGCGGTGAGCAGTGACCGGGGCGACATCCACGGCAACAATCGCCGCCAGCTCGTCCGGCTGGTCCGGTGCCAGCGTCATATAGAACGGGATAGGCTCTGGCGGGGGGTAAAAGACCAGTTCGGCTGTGCGTTCCATACCGCTCAGTTGCGCTTTGCGGCGCAGCTGCGCGCGGCGTTCGGCGGCTTCCTGCTGTTTGCGCTCGCGGCGCTTACGTAACCATCTGAACATCGGCAAACCTCTGCGCCTTAACGGCGTCCGAAACTGCGGCTCGCGTGAAATGCTGAACGCGCCCCGCTGCTGAATCCGCTACGGCTGATGCTGCTGGAGCGGGAAGTGGTAAAGCTGCTAGTCGATTTGCTGGCCGTGGTCGTGCTGGCCGTCGATGTTCGCGAGTACCACGGGCGCTTAACCGGCTGCGCTGCGGGTGCGGCAGCTGGCGCGGGGGCGCTGGTGGTGTGGTAGTGGTTGTTCACGACCTGCGAGGTGCTGGTGTGGCCTGCGCTGTATCCACCGCCTCCGCCACCTCCACCGCCTGACAGCATGTGACCGAGGACCATGCCGGTTAACAGGTCGCCGCTGCTGTCATGCTGCACAACGGCGGGCTGTTGAACGTAAACCGGGGCGGGTGCGGTCACGACGGTTGCCGGGGCCTGCTGCTGTACAGCCGGGGCGGCGGCCTGCGCGACCTGCTGGCAGGCCGGGGCGGTGCACTGCTGTTGCAGCTGCGCCACCGTCTGCGACAGCTGCTGGATTTGCTGCTGTTGCGCCTGAATCACGTCGTCTTTGTTGTCGCAGCCGGACAGGGCAAAAGCGCCCAGCACGGCTAACGCCACTAGGATTGAACTCTTTTTCACGGGTTAGATTCCTGAAGGGTTAAGGGGTCGCCTTGGCGGTGCTGGCCGTGCGCTGCGCGTCTTCTGCGCGGATGGCGGACAACTGGTTATTCGCCTTGTCGATGGTGCTTAAAAGCGGGTTAATCCATAAAACCGCCTGGCAATAAGTCAGGGTGCTGGCGGAAGCGGAACCAGTACTGGCGCTGTCAGCGTCGGCGACAGTGCCGGACACTGCGCCGGAACGTAGACGGTGCGCGTAGTCGAGCAGCCCGCCAGACACAGAAGCAGGCACAGGCAGATTGCAGGTCGGCTCACTTTTAAGGATCGTGCGATATTCAACGACTTTCTCCTCGCTGGTGCTGGTGGCCTTCGTCGCGTACTGCTGCGCAGCGGAGGCTATCTGGTTAAACGTGTTAAAGGTCAGCGACTGGCTGGCGATGGTCGCCGTTTGCAGGTCGTTATCGCTTTGCAGCTGGCTAACCTTGCCCTGTTCAGTCACGGCTTTGGCGTGGTAGTGAAACGCCAGCCAGCCGAGCGCGCCGAACGTCAGAAGCAGGACGCCAGCCAGCGTGCCTAAAATGGCTGCTTTCATTTGGCCCCCATCATGCAAACCGTTTCATCGATATAGCGCCGGTAAACCAGCCCGCGATTACGTTGGCCGTTGACGTTTACCCAGGCTCGCATGTCACGACACGCCTGCTCGGTGTCACCGCTGTTAAGGTGTCGCAGCAGGGATGAACGCTCGAAAGCGCCCGTACCCACGTTGTAGGCGAAGGAATACAGGGAGGCGCGGGTGTAGTCGTCCATCGGCACTTTTACCGCCCGGTCGACTACGCGCTTAACCGGCGTAAGGTGTTTGGTCAGTAGCGCATCACACTCCGGGTCGGTGTAGCGGTGGTCCCGTTTCACGTCAGCGCCGGTGATGCCGTCACAGACGGTCCATACGCCGCCCACATCCTGATAGGCCGTGTAGCGTCGGCCTTCCACGCCGTCGTGACCGCCCAGTAAGGCGACCGCGATTGCCATTGCGCCCGCCCCGCCTGCAGCGAGAATCTTGCGCATCAGCTTTGCAGGGAACACAAGGCGCATGGGTTAGTCCTCGCCGACTGAAATTTTGTTGCCACGCTTCACCGCCCAGATTTTGATGATCGCGTTGCTGATGCAGGTGAGGCCCGCAAAGGCCAGGCTGCCCATCACGCCGACGGCGGCCCACTGGTCAGGCGTCATTGCCGTGGTGAGTTTGTAGAACCAGTAACCGCCTGAACCAGACGCCGCACCGTAAGCGACGGCGTTTGATACGTTGGTGATTTTGTCCATGTTCAGAATCTCCTCCCCACGGTGCGCCGTGCGGTGAGTGTGGTTGGGGCCGTGGCCCCAATCGGTGATCGGGAATCGTTGGGGCCGTGGCCCCAGCCGGAATATTTGGCGGTTGGTGCGGGATTCGAACCCGCTGCCCTTCGGTTAACAGCCGACCGCACATCCTTATGTGCTTACCAACCGGGGGGATTGGGGCCGTGGCCCCAATTTTGAAAAGGTGGCGTCCGGCGCTTATCTCCGGCAGTCGTTTTCACGCGGGCCAGCTCTCCGGCACGCCATTTGCGGTTGGGGGCTTGCCCCCTTAACAGGTCAGCGCCGCGTGGAACTCGTCCACTTTTGCCACCGTGTTTTTAAACGTGTCGGACTCCAGTTCAACGCCTAATGCGCGGCGGCCCAGCTTGAGGGCGGCCTTTAAGGTCGAACCGGAACCCATAAAGAAGTCCGCCACCAGATCGCCGGGACGGCTGCTGGCGTTAATGATGTCTTCCATCATTGAGGCGGGTTTTTCGCAAGGGTGCTTACCGTGGTAGTACTGCACCGGTGCGTAGGTCCACACGTCGGTAAACGGGACCAATTTTGAAACGGCAAACGGACGGCGAAGCTCTTCGTAGCGCTGGCGCAGTTCGTCGTATTCCAGACGCAATCCTTCATAGTCGCGCCTGAGCGCGTCGTATTCGGTCAGCAGGCCGTCGTGCGGCTTCACCAGTTCTGCGGCGGCGTTTAATTCCTTCGCCTTGCGGTCAAAGAGCGCCTGCAGGGTTTCGTACTGTTCGCGCTTGGGCAGCTGCCATTGCGACTCGCTGAACCAGTGGCTGCACATGTGCGTGCCGGTCGCCTGGTTAATCTCTTTCGCACTGACGCCCAGCGCAGCGCGGGCATTAGCGAAGTAATCAATCAGCGGCTTAAAGGTCTGCTTGCGCAGTTCTTCGCATTTGGCGGCGTAGCCGGATGCGCCCGACGCGGTGGTTTCCGCACCGTAGTGTTCGGCGAAAATCACGCGCTCGGTCGCCGGGAAGAACTGGCGAAGGCTCTCTTTGTTCTGCCGGTTCCACGTCCCGGACGGCTTCGCCCAGATGATGTGGTTAAGCACGTTCAGCCGTTCGCGCACCATGATTTCGGTGTCGGCTGCCAGCTTGTGCCCGCAGAACATGTAAAGGGAGCCGGTTGGCTTGAGCACGCGCCAGAACTCAGCAACCATTTCGCCCAGCCAGCCGAGGTAGTGGTCGTCGTTCTTCCACTGCCGGTCCCACGCGTTGTCTTTCACGCGGAAGTAAGGCGGGTCGGTGGCGATCAGGTCAATGCTGTTGTCGGGCAGCGTTTTGATAAATTGCAGTGAATCCGCGCACGCAAGCTGCGCCGCGCCAATCTGGACGGTTTCGGTCATAAGTCAGGGGTAGTTATGGCTCGGTCGTCGCAGAAGCGTCGCGCCGGAGCAGGTTGTTGGACTGCGCCCGGCGGGGCATATTGCAGGCGAAAAAAAACCGCCCGGAGGCGGCTTTTTCGTGGGCAGGCTGTAGATTGCCCAGTGTGGGAAAATATTAACTTGTTTATTCACTTTTAGTCAATAGTATATTTTCATTATTGCTGATTAAGCAAAAAACGTGCTGCCATAAACAGGCTGGTGGAGTGAGCAATCAGCCCGCCGCGCCAGCGCTTGTTGGCTTCCTGTTGCAGCATCTCCGCGCACTCTGCCATCCCGGTCAGGCCGCTGGCCATCACAATGCCCTTCGCAAGCTGGTAGGCGCGCTGTTCTGCCAGGCAGCCTTTATCGCCTGCGCGGTGCGCGGCTTCGGTCAGCAGTTCATAGGCGGTCTTCGTGGTCATGCTGTCTTTCCCTCTTTCTCAATGCGGCCTATCAGTTCGCGGATTTCACGCCGGGCGCATAGCAGCCCAAGCGCCGTCCGGTGGCGCGGTTCGGTGCGCCGGTGCTGATAGGTACGGCTCACTTCAATCAGGCCGATGCGCTGGCTCAGAACGTGCCGGATAAACCCTGCCGCGTACTGGCTCTTCTTGCGGCGCTTGCTGTGCTTCATTGAGGCTCCGTTGTAGCCCGGCGCGCTGCCGGGCTGTGGTCGTGTATCAGGCTGGCAGGATGCGGTAGTCCGGGGTGTCGCCCTGCAGGCGGCGTATCAGTTCGCCCATCACGCTCGCCGCGTAGCTGTGGCTGCTGCGTTCATCATTGCTGTAGGTGCTCACAATCACCCAGTTGTTGACCATGATGCGTGCTCTCAGGGTCTCAATCACCGCCGCCAGCTTCTCCGGCGTGGAGCAGAAAAAGCGGAAGTAGTGCTCCAGCGTTTCACCAAAGCCGGAAGGGCTGCGGTTTTCCTGCGCGTAGCGCTTCCAGAGTTTGATCAGCCAGTTGTTGATGTTGTTTGCGGTCGCTTTGTTCATGGTGTTTCTCCTGTCGTTTTTCTTCTTTCGGATTTCAGCGGCTGGCGTGCCGCCCTGAACACTAAGGTAACTCTGGTGCCCGTCGGTAGCGAGCATTATTTTCACTTTTTAATGAAGTTTAATTTTTTAATGAAATTACGGATTTCAGACATAAAAAAACCCCGCCGGGGCGGGGCTTGACCATCAGAAGCAGTAACAGTTGGCGGTACGGCCCAGCTGGCCCTCAACCTGAGACATGGCCAGCTGTATTTCCCGCAACTGTACTGCCAGCAGGCGGCCCTCCGGGCTGTCTGCTTCACTTGCCGCCCGTTGCAGCATGTACAGGCGGCTGGCGGCGTCGGATACCAGATCGCGAAGGCTGGCCAGTTCGGCGTGGGTGGTGGCCGGGTTAATGGCTTTCATGCGTTCTCCTGTCGTGAAAAGCGCGGGTGGCGTCCCGCACGGGTAAAGATTGGGGCCGTGGCCCCAACCAGTTTTACTTATCAGTTATTTCTGCGGCCCAGAACTTTGTCCAGGTGCGCGGACATGCCCGCTTTGCGGATTTCGGTCCGGCAGCGCTCGCGGAGGGATGCCTGCGTGGCGGTGAAATCGAAGCGGTTTCCAAAAAAGTTGACCACCACCTGTTTCGGTAAAAATTCGACCTTCACGTTGCCGCCGCCGAACTGGAACTCAAGCGGTGCGATTGCAGTTTTCATTGTGTTTCTCCTGTCGTTTTAAGGTTGTGCGCTGCGGGTGGCGTCCCGCAACGAGATGCAATATAGCTCTGGTGCTTTTTCATTAAAAGAACTATTTTCACTTTTTAGTGAATTTAAGGCGTTGAGTTAAATTTCATTCGAAGCTATGATTTGACCACTGAAACGGAGGAAGCATGTACAAGGTGTTAGCACACGAACTGGCAGCGCGGGAACTGGCAGAACTGCCGGACCGCCTTCGCGGTCAGATGTTCCGGCTGATTGAACGGCTGGAAACGGAAGGGCAACTGAAGATGCCACACAGCAGGGTGATCGGCGGTGGGCTGTTTGAGTTGCGGGTGAGCGGGGCGAACATCGCGCGAACCCTGTACTGCTACGCGAAAGGCAACCAGATTTACCTGCTGCACGCCTTTGTGAAAAAAACCGAGAAAACGCCTGCTGCAGCCATAAAGCTGGCACGGCAACGCCTGGAGGATTTTGTATGAAACCCGTCGATATGACACAGTTAAAAAGGACCATGTTAAACAGCCAGGAAGCGGTGGAGGCGTATGAAGACGCGGATCGGGAACTGGCAGTGCTGGAAGCGCTGCACACCATGCGTGAGCACGCGAAGATTACGAAAACCGAACTGGCTCGCCGCCTGAATATCCAGCCGTCGGCTATCACAAATCTGGAGAAAAACCCGCTTGGGGCCAGCATCAGAACGCTGGACCGGTACGCGAAAGCGTGCGGCGCAATATTCGATTTCAGCGTGGTGTTCAAATAGCGTGTGGGATTGGGGCCGTGGCCCCATCTTATGCCGCCGTGCGCACAGCTGATATCACGCCTGCAGTTCACCGGCGGTATACCCTTCCATACGACGAATAATCGCCTCAACTGCTAAGCGCGCATGAACCGGCAGCGCGGATACGCCTTCAGCGTTTACCATCACCTCATGAACACAGCGCAGGCTGGCTAACTCCAGTACCAAATCTTTTTGCAGGCGGGAGAGGTGCGCATCTTGGGTCATTTCGTTTGTCATTGTTGCAATCCGTTATTAACTTTGGGCCTGACTGCCCCGCCGGAACGGCGGTAGCGCCTGTATTCCATCACAGCGGAAGGAAAAGGCGAGAATAGATTTTAAGATTTATCTGAGCGCGTACATTATCCCAACTCACAAACTCCGTCTACCAAAATACACGATTTATTGTCGCCTTTTTTTGGACGGATTAATCCTAATGAAAATGGCTTCGGAATATTCACATCTGAAACGCAGCGATATTTATACGGCGTCGCGGAATGGCGTGATATTAATTTTGCGTGTTTTGAGCTTTTTGGCCGTTTTTACGCAAAATCATTATGTCAGGATTATGTAAGTCAGGTATTTACGGTGAAAAATGCCTATCGGAACGGTTAGAAATTTTCAATGATTAATTTGTTTCGGATGTTTACGCTTTGTACGTGGTAACGGCGGCGCGAGATCGCCGCCGGGTATGTCAGCCGCTGTACGCTGTTCTGGCCACGCCGGTTGTACCGTGGAAGTAGGCGCGGAGCGCGTCGAAAATCCCCCAGGCGAAGCCGGACAAAATCAACATTTCCGTGGAGTAGTGGTGGGCCGTGTCGCCTTCTGTCCGTGCGTCTGCGCCCGCATAATCCAGCCCCTTGATAAAGATCGCGCCTGTCTCCGGCACATGCAGAATAAAGCTGGCGACAGCCTCCGGCGGCGCTTGCTCTTCCGGGCGCTGAAGATACATTTCCACCGAGCGCACCGCCATACCTTCGAGCACTTCACTCACGCCACGGTCACGCAGATCCACGCCGTCAAAGGTGACGTTCTGGTCCGGGCTGGCGGCGGTCAGCTTGCCGTTCTCCGGGATATACAGGCACTCCGGGAAGCCTTCGCGGTAGTCCATGCCCTTTGCAAGCTGGCGCACGAGCTGGCGACCGGCAAGGTCATAAATTAGCGGCGTAGTTTTCAGCGTGCCAATGGCGCTACGCAGGTGCTTGAGCGCCTTCTGGCAGTGCCCGTTGGTGTTGCCGCCGCACCAGATGCGCATGTTCTTCTCGTCGTATATCAGGTACACGACCAGCGCCTGTATCGGGGCCATCTTCAGCACTTCGCGCTCTGCCTGCTCGCGCTGCGCCTCTATCATTTCGCTGGAGATCTCCCGGCCTTCCTCCGTCGCCTTTTGTAACCATTGCTTGTGCAGCCTTTCTACAGCCTGCGCGTTTGCCGTCCTTTTATTTTCGACATATTTAAACAACCATAAATCATTTGTGTGTACATGGCGCTCGCCAGGCAATAAAAAATCGAACCCTTTTGATTGATGTAAAGAGTCGGACAATTCATGAAAGGCATAATCCAACAAACATTCATGGATATTTTCAGGGATTTTGGTTGTCGTCATGAAAGGAAATATTGATTTCAGATTTTGCATTGAATTTATTTTTTCCCCGACTTTCTTGATTTATTTAGCGCCTGCATTCGTGGCGTAACAAAATTACTGCGCGGGTTATTCATTCCATTTAATTTATAGTCTCGGCTTTTTCTAAGTGGAATATAGTTTTCGACACGCAGTTTCATTAAGTATTCATTCGTAAAATCATAATCAAACTGCGGGGCCGCCTCGCGTCCAATTCCCGCGCCTGTTTCATTAACCATTTTTTTCCTCGGAATTGGGGCCATGGCCCCAGTAAGCTATACCGGATTATTCGTTGTTAGCGGCTCGTTTTGTTGGAAGGTGAACTTCTCCTGCCACAGCTGCTCAACCTGTTGATCGCCTGGACGGTTCATGCCGCACCATTCGGCGATAACGCTTTGTTTGTTAGTAGACGGGTAGGTTCGTATCTTGCAGGACGGGCAGAACATGATGTACTCGCCGGTCTTGCTGGCGCGGCGCATCAGCGGCTGTGAGGCCCCGCGCCGCATCACCTGCTTACACAGGCACGCGGGTATTTCTGCGCACATTGCGCTCCGCCTTGTGCTGTTTTCCCACACTCGCTATCACCTCCTGGTCCAGTTCTTCACACAGGGCCAGCAGCAGCGACCAGCGCGGCAAATAGTGGCCCTGCCAGTTATTTGGCTTAATCCCTAACAGCTGGCTCATCTCCGCGCCGGTATATTCCAGCACCGGACCTCTTATACGGCCCACGGATACCTGGACGGCTAAAAGAACCAGCGAACTCAGTTTTTTCTGTACCTTTTCGGAAATTTTCCGCGCGCGTGTTTCACTGTCACGAACAAGGAACCGGTCCCATACGTGTTTACAAATGATCAATTGATGATCAAATTTAAGGTCTTCGCCGTAGCAGTATTTCGCCCACGCCAGCTGCGCGGCGGGGAGCTTATTTACCGCCTGCCGCCAGATGCCCGTTTTGAACGCGGCCTCCAGAATCAGTGGCTTATTCTGCTTATATTTCTTTCCCTGATGACAACGCACCGGCTCGGCGTCCACTTTCACGCTGCTTTCACCGGATGCCACCAGGCGGACAGGACGTTCGGTGAACGCGTCACCGCCAGCCATATCACTCATGATCGCAATCTGGCCCTTCTGCCCCAGTGGCAGGTCGCAAAGGGCCGTGCGTAACTGGTCCCGGACGTACCCTTCCAGCATTAACGCGTCCCCTTTTTGCGCCGCGCGGATGGCGTTCCAGCGGCTTGATTGCGTGAGTAGTCAGAAGTCAGCGCACCACCGGTCTTCACCTCCAGTTCGAACTGGCGGGCAGCGGGCACCTCTTCGCCCCACTGATAAAGGGCGGTCCGTGACATGTTCAGAGCTGTTGCAGCCCGCGCTAAGCTGCCGTAGTGCGCGATGACGTCAGATGTTTTCATGGGGCCAATGTTAACCCTGCTTTATTTTATTTGTAAAGCTAGTTTAACAAAAATAGGCGCTCAATTTTTCTTCATGTTTCTTACTGCAATGTATAGCTGGCTTAACAAAGATCATTTATCATCATCCGCATGAATAGAGGAACATGGCTCAAAGCGCGCCGCGAAGCGCTCAAAAATTCAGACAAAGGGACCGCCAGCGATTATTCACTGCGTGGGGTTGCCGAACGCTGTGGCGTCAGTGCGCCGGGTTTAAGCAATCTTGAAAGAACAGACGCAATGCCAACGCTCGATTTGGCAATGAAACTGGCGAATGACTATGGGAAATCAGTGGAATGGGTTCTGACAGGGAAGGAAACCGCAACGGACACCGGTATCCCGATTGTCGGCACTGTGACGGGTGGAGCCAGCGAAGATTTTCTGACGAACGGGCTGCGCTTTCCCGGTGAATATTCCTACGTGGATATGCCGACGTCGGTACGCCGCCGGTTCTATGCGCTGCGCATTAACGAGGAAGCGAGCAGCCCTTCTTACCGGACCGGAGATTTTGCCATTATTGATCCGAAGCTTGCGCATATTATGGGCGAAGATCATTTGGTTAAATTTTCAAACGGTGATACGGTGGCCGAGATACTACTTCTGATTGCTGAAAGAGACGGCCAGTACGTTTTTAACTCCGTAAAAGACGGTCACCGCCGTATTGTTAAAGACGCTGCCGACGTTGTGCTTATGCTTCCTATCGTGGCTGTTGCGAAATCATTCGCGCAGAGGAAGTAGGGGATAATTGTATTAAACAAAATTTGTAAAGCTAGCTTAACGCAGTTATCATTTAGCCGGTGATAACACGCGCACGGCTGGCTTATTGAACATGGCGAATTATTGAGGCTTGCCCCGAAATTTGGGCGAAAAAAAACCCGGTTTAGCCGACCGGGTTTTCTCTCTAATTCATATTGCTGGTCGCGAAACCTACAATAGACGTACTTCATCCTCGAAGTGTCATTGTAGCCGCGACCGGTGCCTGTGCGCAAGATTAATGCGTACTTTTACTGGTTATAAAATGACATTAACGGACTTTTACCAGTCGGAGTTTAGCTCCGATCCCTATGAACTGGTGCGGGCAGCCGCCGACGTTCTTTCCGACATTGCCGCCGGTGCTGGCATTGACTGGCACGCCAACGCGCAGGCCATCCAGCTTATCTCCGGCAACGGCAAGCACATCAAGTTCCGCAACTACGCCGGGCGTTTCCCCGCCACACTCGCTGGCACGCGAAAAGGCTCTGCCGACATTTACTCCCGCGCTGAATCGAAAGACGGCCTTCTTGTGCCGTTTATCAACTTCGTGCGCAAGGGCGAAGGCGCGGGCGAGTGGAGCGGTTACAGCTTCCTGTGGGACTGCTACAACGAGCACCGGGCGCGAATTGGGGCCGTGGCCCCAGCCAGCGACGCGGAGGAAATCCGCCGGGCGAAACGCCGCGCAGAGCAGGAAGCCCGCAAAGCCGAACGCGACCGCCTTGCCCAGATTAACCTCCTGATTCAGAACCAGAATGACCATGATCGCCTGTTGGGCCATGTGACATTTGAGCGCGCCTTTGAGGCCGCGAAGCTGGAAGATGGCTCGTTTGATTACTTGCAGCGCAAGCGCATCGGCGCGGCCTTTGGCACGCTGAATGTGCGCCGCATGATGGATTGGGGCCGTGGCCACAATTGCCGCAACGAGCCGATTATTGCGATCCCCCTTTCGCATCTGGACGGGCGCTATCAGGGTCAGGTGGTAAGCTGGCAGCGTATTACCAATCAATCCAAAAATAACAAGTTCCAAACCGCTTCCATTAAGGGCCTGGACTACGCAGGCGCCTGCTTTGTTATTGGCTCTCTGAAAAATGCCAAGCGCGTCTGCGTAGTGGAAGGATTCGCCACCGGCGTGTCGGTCTGGATGGCAGAGCGCCAGCGCTTTGACGCCGTAATCGTAGCTATCTCCGCGAACAACCTGATGCCAGTGGTGGAACAGCTTGCTGATACCTATGAAGCTGTGAAGGTGTGGGTGGCGCTGGACAATGACCAGAAATCCGCACTGGAAGGTAAGGGAAACACCGGCGTGATGGCGGGGCTGGAAATTATGCGCCGCTTCCCCGGCGTGGTCTGTACCCGTCCGAACTTCACTGCAGAAGAAGTTGCAGACAAACTCAGCGACTTTAACGACGTACACGTTACCCACGGATTGAAAGCGGTTTCCCAGCAGTTTTCTTCAAAAGCTAACCGCCTAAAGCCTGCTACGGATCTCGATGCTGAGCTGATGAAGCTGTCCATCATGCCTCGCCGTCAGGGCCATCTGGACGACAACAAAAAGTTTATGCGCCAGCTGATGCGCTGCGTGGACATCGGCATGAAATCCTGCCCTGCAGTGCGCTCACCGCGTGAGCTAATCGGCAAGATTGGCGACTACATGGAACGCATGAACGGCGAACGCGCGCTGATGAAAAACGTGAAAAGCCGCGTTGAGCGCATGTTTGCCGACAAGTGCTACAAGGCGCAGGCGTTCCGTTCGTTCAGCAGTCGCATCACGGACCCGGCGCAACGCCCGGATCACATCACCTACCGCCGGTTTAATGCCCCTCAGATTACGCCGGACATTCTGGCGCACATCCAGAGCCTGAGCGGGCTGGTTATCGTTCGCGCTGGCATGGGTAGCGGCAAGTCTAAGCACCTGATCCGTCCGCTGATGCACGCCGCCGATAGCGGCATTTCAGCCGCGCACCGCGTGAGCCTGATTGGCGGCCTGTGGGACATGATGACGCGCAACGACGCCAACCAGCGCATCGCGTGCGACATTCTCCACTATCAGGACCCCGGCTATCAGGAGATGGCCCCGTTCGCCAGCAAACTGACTATCTGCGTTAACTCCATTGTGAAGGGCTGCTGGAAACCGCTGATGAATAATCACGATTTCTTTGCGCTGGATGAAGCTACACAGGGCCTTCGTGCCATTCTGTCAGGTCGCGCAATGGAAAACCCGACGCTGGTTTTCAACAAGCTGATCGACGCGATTGCCTCTTCAAAAGAGCACGCGCTGCTGGTCGATGCCGACGCCAGCGATATTCTGGTCGATCTGTGCGAACTGGCGCTGGCCCGTCGTGAGAAAATGGGGCTGACCGGCTGGACGCAGATCCATGTTATCGAACTGCCGGTCGACGTTTCATTCCGCGAAACCCCTGACGCCGCACCGGAAAAACGCCGCGTGCTGTATACGGACAAAGAACGCATCGTTTCGGAAGTCATGGAAGCGGTTGAGGCGGGAGAAAAATTCCTGCTGGCGACGGACTCCACCGGCTTTGCCGAGGCCATGATGACGGCGCTGCGCACCAACTGGCCTGAAAAGCGCTGGCTGTATGTCAGCCAGGACACCAAGCCCGAGCCGGACGTTGCCGCGTTCACTGACGCACCGAACCAGCAGGCGACCCTGTACGACGGTCTGATCTACAGCCCGGCGATTTCCTCCGGCGTGTCGATTGAGACCAAACACTTTACCCGCCACTTCGGCATGTTCTGTGGCCAGATCGTTCCTTCTGATGCCGTCCAGATGCTGCGCCGCGACCGCACGGCCCGCGAGTTCATGGTCGGCCTGTCTTCGCTTCCGGGTTACAAGGAAGAGAACGCGGATCGCATCCGTCACGGCGTCGTCCAGGCGATGCTGGAAACCGCCGCGCTGACCAATGAGTTTACCGACGTCTCGATTGAGGGAGATCAGATGCGCTTAGGGCTGGCAGATACGCCTTACACGCGCCTGAAGTTCCGCATCGCGGCGATGGAAGCCGCCGCCCGTAACGAGTTCGCCAACAACCTGATCTGCATCCTGTACGCCGACGGCTATGCCGTGGAACACCTGGCAGAAGACGCGGATATCAGCGCTGCAGGTAAAGCGATCCGAAAAGAAGCGGTTGAAATGAACTGGGAGATCACGCTGGAACGTCACCTGAATGCCGAAACGCCGGACGAGCAGCTGCGCGACGAACTGATGGCAAAGCGTGCGCTGTCTGCCGATGAGGCGGCCCAGCTTACCCGCTGGGAAATCGAGCACGAACTGAAACAGGAGGTCAGCGAAGAGTCGCTGAAATTCCTGAAAGACGGCGGGCGCAAAAAGCTGGCGCTCGCCGAGCTGCTGCGCATGGATGAGGCAGAGGCTATGAAAATCGACCGCGACCAGCTGATGTTTAACTTCACCTATCAGTTCACCAAAGGCCCGCGAGGTGAGTTTGTCAACGTGGTGGCTGCCAGCCAGGCACAAGCTGATGAGCAGTTCGCGCGCCTGCAGCCGGGTATCAGTCCGAACAACGTGATCGCCACGCCGGTGATGGAAGCGCCCCAGCGTGTTTACGCGGCCGTTCACCGTAAAGCGCTGCGCCAGTATTTCGAAACCTGCGGTATCAACCCGGACACCGGGGAAGGCGAAACCACAAACGAGGCCATGCAGGCCGCGATGGACCAGCTGATGGACCCTGACCAGCGAAACATGTTTAACAACGTTCTGCGGTTCGGGGGCTATATGTCCGATTATGCGAAGCCTAAGCGCCCCTCTGCGCTCTTTAAGCAGATTTGTGAGGCTGTGGGCCTTGAGGCTGCAAAACGCCGTGGAACGCGTTCTGAGGGCTTACAGTACATCTGGTCCGTACTGCCTGCCTCCTATGCGTTCGTGAAGAACGTGCTGGAGCTGCGCGCTGATGACGGGCAGTCGTTCTTCGCGCCGAAACTGGTGCAACCGGCGGTACCGGAAACAATGCCAGATCGTGATCCAATTTTTTCTGACGATATATATATGGATCAAAAAACTGGATCACACGATATCGCAGAACAGGCGGGCCTTGCAGCGGTAGAAGACGCCGTCGCCAGCACACCGGTGCCGTTCGAATGGGTTCGCCGCCTGCTCACCAGCGCGGAGCTTATCCAGCTTGCAGCCCTGCCGCTTAAAGCGGTCCGTGCGACGCTCTCCGGGCTTTATCTGTCGGAGAACATGGGAAGCCTTAGCGCGGGCGAATACGAGACGCTCAAGCGCTTACAGGCGGGCTAACGCGAGGCTGTTTGGGTGATCTAATTTTTTCTGACGATATATATATGGATCAAAAAATTGGATCACCCGCCAGACCAGCCCCACAGGGGGTTTACGATTGATTCAGGAGGCCGTGTGGTTTATCGACGAGGTTGGGTGCCAGTTTTGTATCGCTCTGAGCTGGAAAAAAAACTCAAAGAGCAAGGGTTTGAAAACTATGCAGCTATCACAAAATTTCTCTGTGGTGATGATAGCGAATATTGGGCCTACCCTGAGCATTACCCGTACCAGGTAGTCGACAACACTGAGTGGCAAGCCCGGCGGGATGCTACATTCCTGCAGCGTTTAAACCGGTTGTGGTTCGTCCCGGTCTGGTTTCTGACCGTCCCGTTCCAGTGGCTTTTCAGGGGCCGCGTCGGATTCAACACCACTTCTAAACTCGGCAGGCTGTGCCAGCGGATAACGGGCCTTGAGTAGGAACGTTCACTGTAATCAGTATTTACGCCGACCGTGCCTGCCGTCCGGTTTAATATTTCCGTGACAATCATGATCGGCTTTTCTTTGTGAAATCGTCCTGCAGTAACCGAGCCGCGATATTTTTTTTCGCGGCCTTTTCATATGCCTGCCCGCCGATCATCTTCCTGCCTCTTCCCTTATTTTTATTCTGATTTATACTGTATATAAATACAGTATTTAAAGAGGTAAAACGCTATGGGATTTCCAAGTCCGGCTACTGATTATGTTGAAAATCGCGTGTCGTTAGATGACATCAGTAATATTCACATGGCGGGCGTTTACCTATTTAAAGCGGATCTTGAATCGCCGCAGGCGGGAATAAAGCGAGGCGCGTTGCTGGTCTGTAACAGCACGCTGGAACCGCTGGACGGAAGCCTGATCGCGATGACGGTCGACAACCATTTTAAGGTGGTGCGGTTCCGCAACGTGCCGCGCCTCCACCTGGAAGACATCAACAACCCGGATCGCAAAATCAAGATTAGCGAGGATGAGATGGGACTAGGGGAAGAGGGGATCTGTTTCGGAGTAGTCACGCACGTTCTGAACGACGTGCGGGTGAAGCTGGAAGCGGTTTAAAAAAATTGGGGCCGTGGCCCCAATGATGTTCAGGCGTGATTGTGTGCCCGCATTATTGACACATATGCTTCGTAGTATTCGCGCCCCGCCTCTTTGGTTTCTTCATCACGAATATCACGATATATCGCATTGCTCAGGTGTAAACCCAGCTCCAGCATAGGGAGGTGAGCGATCCCCTCCTGTACAGATAGCCTGCGCAGCTTGCGAATCATTTCGCTACTTTTCTGCATGATTTCTGCACACGCATCGCCTCCATCAATACCTTCAAATCGCTTTTTCAACATTTCTAATTCATTAACAATCGAATCAATTTCGTCTATTTCATGTTCATATAACATGCGTTTTCTCTTCTTAACCTGCCAGATACGGTAATTGGGGCCATGGCCCCAATCATCTAACAAAATTTCAGCGCGGCTTTCTCACCCGCGTCTGGTTTAACCTTTTATCAATAGCTTCCGGCTGGCGCTCTTTATGGTCTGCGGCTTCGTATGCAAGGCGAAACTCCTCGTTCTGCATCATCTTCGCTTTGACCTGCGCGAGTGTCTTACTCTTCATAGTGAGCCTCCTAAAACGCATCTATCTCGTTGTTTTAGCCATGGTGGGCCTTCCATGCTTTCGTCATGGCGTCTTTGATGTTTTCAGCCGGTCCGATCCAGTTATAAATCTGACCCGAAAACTCAAAGCTGATCTGCCACGTTCCGTCTTCCAGCTGGTGCATCCCGTAAAAGCGAGGTCGGGCTTTCGGTTCCGGTGCGGCCTCCACCAGCTGCACTTCCACCTCGAGCGCCGGTTCGTCGTCGACTTCGATTTCGTCATCATCCAGCGAATCATCATCCGCGTCGCCTTCGTCGTCGTCCTCCAGTTCGCTGGCGTACTCCTGATTATCGAGCACCAGTGACGGGCTTTCGTTCACAAGTTCATACCTGCCCGTTTCACCAACGCTCTGGCCCAGCGCTTCGGCAGCGTGCTCCAGATACCGCGCCACCAGCCCGGTATTGAATCCCAGCTTACGCAGCGCCGTATTGGAAATTTTAGCCTCCGGCGCGTCTTCAATGATTTTTTTCACTTCCTCATGGAGACGTATGGCGGCGTCGCCGCGTGCAAAGGCCGGCATGTCATCGTCCAGCGCCTGCAATGCCGCCAGCCGCTGATTTTCGTTGCCTTCCACCGGGTGCCACGACCGGGAAAAGTTATGTAATTTAAACTGCTTATAGTGAAGCTGCGTGTTTTCGTCGTCGTGGCCCAGCACCTCAGAAAAGAATACGTCTTCGTCCACTTCGGCCCAGCGCGGATCGTGCCGGAACCACATTTCATACGCCACACGCGCATAGATGGCGCGGCTGTCTTTGTACACGCGGCGGTCGTCTTTGAAAAAGCGTTTTACCCAGGGGTTAAATGCTTTGGCCAGAATGGCGTTAATACGCCCGTTTTCGGATCGGGTATCTTCCTCTCCGTAGCCCTGCACCACGCTTTCAAAATCGGACGCCGCTGAACACGATCGGAGCACATTTAGGCGGTCGATAAACAGGTCGGCATCGCAGAGCGTGTAAATCGTGTATGTGCTGCCTTCCTCGCTGCGTTTCTTCGCCTGCCCGGTAAACTCCACCGTATTTTTGCCGGTGGCGTTAAACTCGCCCTGAAGCATGATTTCAATCATGCGCCGCCCCGATACGGCAGCCAGTGCGAACGCCAGCGGGGCCATGCCGATCCGCAATGAGAGGCTGAACTGGTGTTCGGGGGTATGCAGAATATCGTGGATTTCCTGCATGTAGGCCGGGTAATCAATCAGCACCGTGTTGCGCTTTTTCTCGCTCAGGGTGTCTGCCCACTTTTGCTGGAGGGAACTTCGTTCTGCAGAACTCAGCTTCAGCGTATACAGCACGTCGTGGTTAATGCGAAGCGGCCCCGCCTCCTCTAGCAGCCGTACCCCCTGCTGGAAAAGCCTGTGCATGTGCGCCTGCCCATCCTTCCAGTTTTCGCCGGTCACATCAGCCAGCGCAAACTTCCAGTCCGGGTATTTGTTGCCCAGCCGCTGCAACTTTCGGTCGGCGGCCTTCGTGCCGGGCTTAAAGTGGGAAAGTTCCTCAGACAGCGGCATGATGGATTTCAGGCGGCGAAGCAGGTCCGCATGACGCTGGCGCACTTCGGCCGCCGGTGCATCAATCCATCCCAGCAGCTCGTCGGCATAGAGGGGATATTTAGCCGCCAGGCTGCGCACGTTCTTCTCGAAAAAATGGTGGAACCGGTCATCGAATCGCTTGCGCGCCCGCGTCATATATTGGTTATAGGTCGCGGCGGTGACGCGCTTCTCCAGCCCCTTACCGCGATATTTGCGCTTATCGGTAAACAGCGCGTTCTTAAACCGCGACGCGGCGGCCTTATACCGCTTTGTCTTCTCTCCCTGCTGCATTTCTGACGCGTCGATTTCGTCAATCTCACTGACAAGCCCGTTAATTAGCTCGCCGATTTTAACCTTAGACATTTTCGCTCCCTCTCAATAAATCAACTGTTTTTTATCGTAACATAAATTAAGAAC
>Ga0308166_1000637_pt1 | contig 44899 bp, 36 predicted proteins | sample PhyCR2_2_FD_202137 | JGI IMG/M metagenome (GOLD analysis project Ga0308166, IMG submission 202137) | Phyllosphere microbial communities from UC Gill Tract Community Farm, Albany, California, United States - DLSLCC.R2 | ecosystem: Host-associated > Plants > Phyllosphere > Unclassified | place...
TTCAACACCATCGGCTCGATCAGCTACGACCACCCGGACCCGTCGATCTTCCTGGTGCTGCATTCGCCGACCAGCACGCCGGGCGTCGACGACCTCGACTTCGTGATCTTCCCGCCGCGCTGGCTGGCCGCCGAAGACACCTTCCGTCCGCCCTGGTTCCACCGCAACGTCGCCAGCGAGTTCATGGGCCTGATCCACGGCGCCTACGACGCCAAGGCCGAAGGCTTCGTGCCGGGCGGCGCCAGCCTGCATAACTGCATGAGCGGGCACGGCCCGGACGCCGCCACCTTCGACAAGGCCAGCAGCGCCGACACGAGCAAGCCGCACAAGGTGCAGGACACGATGGCCTTCATGTTCGAGACCCGCACCCCGATCGCGGCGACGGCGTATGCGCTGAACTCGCCGCAGCTGCAGGCCAATTACCAGGATTGCTGGGCCGGGATCGCCAAGCATTTCGATCCGCAGCGGCCCGGCCAGACGTAATCCGACGACCGGACGGCACCGACCGTTGCACCAAGGCAACGGTCGGCGTTCAAGATGTTGATCGATTATTTATTTTCTTAAAGCAATTAGTTTCTTCGTGGGAAGATCTGGATTCCATTCCTCAACCGGTTCCAGGAGTCGCCCATGTACCGCACCCACGCCCAGTTCCTGCCGTCGCCGCGCACGGCGATCGCCGCAAGCGTCCTTGCCTGCTTCGCCGCGGCGCTGCCTGCATCCGCCGCGACGCTGTCGGTCGGCGCCGGCAAGACCTACGCCACGCCGTGCAGGGCGTTTGCTGCCGCAGCGGCTGGCGACCTCATCGAGATCGATGCCGCCGGCACCTACGTCGGCGATGTCTGCGGCATCTACCCCAGCAATCTGCTGATCCGCGGCGTCAACGGGCGTCCGAAGATCGATGCGGGCGGCGCCAATGCCATGGGCAAAGCCATCTGGGTCGTCGTCGGCAATGGCATCACGATCGAAAACGTCGAGATGTTCGGCGCCCGCGTCGCCGACCTCAACGGTGCGGCGGTGCGCCTGGAGGGCACCGGCTTCACCCTGCGCTCAAGTTTTCTTCACGATAACGAAAACGGCATTCTCTCCGGCGCGAATACGGCGTCGGACATCCTCATCGAAAACTCAGAATTCGGCTTCAACGGTCACGGCGACGGCTACTCGCACAACCTCTACATCGGCAACGTCCGCAGCCTGACCTTCCGCTACAACTATTCGCACGACGCCAACGTCGGCCACAACCTGAAATCGCGGGCGCAGACCAATACCATCGCCTACAACCGCTTCTCGAGCACGCCGCCCGGCCAGCCGAACACGACCGCGAGCGGCCAGCCGAGCTACGAAGTGGACCTGCCCAACGCCGGCATCGCCTATGTGATCGGGAACGTGATCCAACAGCCGTCGGCCAACCAGAATCCCGTCATGCTGGCCTTTGGCGAAGAAGGCGCGTCGAATCCGGGCCAGAACCTGTACGTCGTCAACAATACCTTCCTGAACGATGACAGCTCGGGCGGCACCTTCGTCAAGGTCGGCAGCGGCGTCACGGCGCCCGTGCTCATGCAGAACAACGTCCTGGCCGGCATCGGCGCCGCCAGCACGCAGGCGGCGACCATCGACAGGAACAACTACCGCTCGGTCGCGCCCAACTTCGTGAACCGGGCCAACGATGACCTGCATCCCGCGCCGGGTTCGCCGATGATCGACGGCGGCGCCAACCCGGGCGTGTCGCTCACCGGGCTGCCGCTTGCACCCAGCGCCCAATACAGGCATCGCGCGGGAGGCGAAGCGCGGCCGCTCAGTGGCACGCTCGACATCGGCGCGTACGAGGCCGCCGTCCTGGCCACGGCGCCGGCGCCCAGGCCCATGCCGGCCCCCACCCCGATGCCCGCGCCCGCGCCCCGCGGCCTTTGAAAAGTCGGCGTTAAACGACCACAGCGGCCAGTATCTCGCCCAGCGCCCTGATGTCGACCGGTTTGACGAGGTGGTGATCGAAACCGGCAGCCCGCGATTGCGCGCGGTCGGCCTCCTGGCCGTAGCCGGTCACGGCGATCAGGACCGCGCCGGCGGTCTCGGGCCGTGTGCGCAGCTGCCGCGCCAGTTCGTTGCCGTCGATCTCGGGCAGGCCGACATCGAGCAGGAAAACCTGCGGCACTTCCTGATTCACACGCGCCAGCGCGCGGCGTGCATCGTGCGCGACCGACACCTGGTGCCCGGACGCCTCGAGCAGCATGGCCAGCATCGCAGCGGCGTCGACGTTGTCGTCCACCACCATGACGCGCAGCGGCGGCGCCGGCCGCCAGGCAGCGTTCGCGCCGTCCGGGTGCTGCTCGGATAGCGCCTCCGGCTCGCGCAGGCGCGGCAGGCAGACGGTGAATTTGCTGCCCTTGCCCAGGCCCGCGCTTTCGCAGCTCGCCGTGCCGTGATGGAGTTCGACCAGGCTCCTGACGAGTGCCAGTCCCAGGCCCAGTCCTCCAGACGAACGGTCCGACGAACGCTCCGCCTGCGCGAACAACTCGAATGCCCGCGACACCAGCTCGGGCGCCATGCCGATGCCGTTGTCCGATACCTCGATCCGCACGTGCGCATCCTGCACGTCGGTCAGCAGCTGGACGCGGCCGCCTTCCGGCGTGTATTTGGCGGCATTATTCAGCAGGTTCGCCAGCACTTGCACCAGCCGTTTGCGGTCGCCCTCCACCATGGTGGCGTCCGGCGTCAGGTGCAACTCGAGATGATGGCGCCGGGCGCGGACCAGTGGCGTGACCTGCTCCACGGCGTCGGCCACGATCTGGTTGATGTCCAGCGGCGCGTTTTCCAGCTCGACCAGGCCGCGCGTGACACGCGAGACGTCCAGCAGATCGTCCACCAGGCTGGTCATGTGGCCGACCTGGCGCCCGATGATCTGGCTGGTGCGGCGCACGCGCTCTTCGTCCAGCTTCACGATCTGCAGCAGTTCGGCGGCGGCGCTGATCGGCGCCAGCGGGTTGCGCAGTTCGTGGGCCAGCATCGCCAGGAACTCGTCCTTCCTGCGGTCGGCCTGGCGCAGGCGTTCGCCGCTTTCGCGCAAGGCCTCTTCGTCGGCCTTGCGTTTGGTGATGTCGATGGCGGTGCCGATCATGCGGATGCAGCGGCCCGAAGCGTCGAAGATGCCGCGGCCCTTGGCGGCCACCCAGCGTATGACGCCGTCGTCCCTGCCGACGGTCCGGTACTCCGACTCGTACTGGGTGCGATGAAGCGGATCGGCAGCTTGTGCGAAGGAGACGCCGGTGCGCTCGCGGTCGTCCGGATGCAGGCCCGTGTAGAAATCCGCCAGCGTGACCGGCCGCTCGTCGAAGATGCCGAACATCGCGCGCACGCGCGGCGGCCAGAATATGCTGTGGTCGAGCATGTCGACGTACCATTCGCCGACATCGGCGGCATCGATGGCGAGACGCAGCATTTCTTCGCGCTCGCTCAGCGCAGCCTCGGCCAGTTTGCGGTCGTGCACGTCGGTCGAGGTGCCGAACCACATGGCGATCTGCCCGGACGCCGGATCCAGGTAGGGTTCCGCGCGTACCAGGAACCAGCGGTACTCGCCCAAGGCCGAGCGGATCCGGTGCTCGACGCTGTAGGTCTGGCCGGATGCCTGCGCATGGGACCATGCCGCCATGGTGGCCGCATGATCGTCCGGATGCACGAAGTTATCCGACACATCCTCGGGCCGTATCGAATCCAGCGCGACTCCGGTGTACAGGCTCCACTGCTTGTTGAAATACACACCGCGCCCGTCGCTGTCGACGATCCAGATAATCTGGGGCACGGAATCGGCCATCAGGCGAAAGCGCAGTTCGCTGGCGCGCAGTTTTTCTTCGGTCAGGTGTTGCGCTTCGGTCCGTGCAGCCACCCTTTCTTCGAGCGTGTCGTTCGCTTCGCGCAGGCGACGGTTGGCGATCTCGATCTCGATTTCCTGGTCGTCGATCCGGGACGCCATGCGGGCGGTGTTCGCCTTGGCCCGCACGTAATCGGTGACGTCTTCCACCCGGTGGATGATGTGCGTCACCTCGCCTGCGTCATCGAGCACCGGCGTATTGACCGGACTCCAGAAACGCTCCTCGAACACCATGCCACCCGGGCCCGGCACCAGGATGTCGTACTTCTGGATCGCCATCGTGTCGGCGCGCTTGCCGTGCAGCGCGCGCAGCAGTGACGCCCGCAGGTTGGCCACCCCGCTCGCCGACGGATCGTCGGGATTGTCGGGAAAGGCGTCGAACATGTGGCGGCCGATCAGATCGTCACGCGTCGTTTTCGTGGCCTGCAGATAGGCCTGGTTGACGGAAACGATGAACAGTTCGTTCGACAGCACCAGATATGGCGATGGCGTGGCGTCGAACAATGCCTGAAAATCGATTGCGGGCGGCGGGGCGGGATGGACCATGGCTTCCTTGGAATCGGGAACAACAGTGTACACCGGGCACTAATCTATCGTGCGCCCGTTGGCGTTCGATTGCCGCCGTGAGATGATCAGCTTGACAACCAAACAGGAACCGCATGGCCGATATCATCATCATTCTCGTCCTTATTCTATTGAACGGCATCTTCGCGATGTCGGAACTGGCCCTGGTCTCGGCCAAGCGCCTGCGCCTCGAAAAAATGGCGCTCGACGGCAGCAGCGGCGCCCGCACCGCCATCAAACTGGCCGACGAACCTAGCCGCTTTTTGTCCACCGTGCAGGTCGGCATCACCCTGATCGGCATCTTCAACGGCGCTTTCGGCGAAGCCTCGCTGGTGGTGCGCCTCACCCCCGCCCTGGCCGCGATGGGCATACCGCAGGACTGGGCCCGCCCGGTCGCGCTGACGATCGTCGTGATCGCGATCACCTTCGCCTCCATCGTGCTGGGCGAACTGGTGCCGAAGCGGATTGCCATCCTGTATCCCGAGTTCCTGGCCAGCCGCATCGCGCGGCCGATGAAGACGCTGTCGCGCCTGATGCACCCCTTCGTCCTGCTGCTTTCGCTGACCACCGACGCCATCATGCGCCTGCTCGGCATGCGCCACCACAAGGACGAGACGCCGACCGAAGAAGAAGTCACCGGCATGATCAAGGAGAGCACCGATGCCGGCGTGTTCGAGAAGGCCGAGTACGACATCGCCGCCCGCGCGCTGCGCCTGGACGACTGGCACATGCGCGCCCTGATGACGCCGCGCGTCGACCTGGAATTCCTCGACCTCGGCGAGCCGCTCGATGTCAATCTCGCGCGCCTGGCCGAGATCCCCTATGCGCGCTTTCCGGTCTACCGCGGCGACCGCTCGCAGGTGCTGGGCATCGTCAACGTGCGCGACCTGTTCCGCCAGGCCATCCGCAAGGGTTCGCTTCAGGACATCGACATCGAAGCCGAGCTCGACACGCCGCTTTACGTGCCGGAATCGGTCAGCGCCATCGACCTGCTCGAGCAGCTCAAGAAGAACCATGCGGAGCTGGCGATGATCGTCGACGAATACGGCGAGATCCAGGGCATGATCACCCTCACCGACGTCATGACCGCCCTGGTCGGCGAAGTGCCGGCGGTGGAAGACGAGGAAGCGCCGGACGCAGTACAGCGCGAGGACGGCAGCTGGTACATGGACGGCGGCATGGTGCTGGACCGCTTCCGCTACCTGACCGGCGCCGCCCTGCGCTTTCCGGACGAAGACAACGACGCCTATCACACGCTGGCCGGCTTCATCCTCTACCAGCTGGGCTACATCCCGAAGTCCGGCGAGCTGCTGGACTGGGAAGGCTGGCGCTTCGAAGTGGCGGACATGGACGGCAACCGGATCGACCGCCTGCTGGTGATACCGGTCAAACCCGCCGCCGAGTAAGTCCGGAACCGCAGAGTGCCGCGGCGGGTCTATCGATAACCCAAAGGAGAGCACATGCGTATCCACATGCATATTTTGGCCATCTCGCTCGCCGCCACGACGGCGGCAGCCCAGGACAGCAAGCCGCAGGTCGCCCCGGCCGGGGAAGCCAAGGCACCCAAGACCCGGGCGCTGGAAGCCGGCGCCAAGGTCCTGCAGCGCAACGCACCGCTGGCCAGATTCGACGTCTACCTGAACGGCTTCCACCCGATGAAGGACCAGCCGGACATGCAGGTCGAGGCCCACCACTTCTGCCACCAGATGAACGAAGACCTGGCCCAGTGCGCCCTGTTCGACGGCAACACGGCCACGTCCAACCTGAACGGCATCGAATACATCATCTCGGAAAAGCTGTTCAATACCCTGCCGGCAGAAGAGCGCCGCTTCTGGCACCCGCACAACGGCGAGATCCTGAGCGGCCAGCTCGTCGCACCCGGTATCCCCGACGCCGCCGAGCACGAGCTGATGAAGAAGAAGATGAACAGCTACGGCAAGACCTGGCACGTCTGGAACACGGGCGCCAACGGCAAGTCCGGCGATCCGCTGCCGCTCGGGCCGGCGATGCTGGCCTGGTCCTTCAACCGCGACGGCGAAATGCTGCCCAATATGCAGGAAGAACGCGACACGCGCATGAAGGTCAAGACCGCGGAGAAGCGCAAGAAGCGCGCCGACCTCGTCAAGCTGGCCAAGCCGCAGTCGGGGGTCGACGACCTGAAAGGCAAGTTCGGCCGTGCCTCGCAGGAGATTCCGGGAGTGCGCGACAGCCGGACACAGCAATAGTATATTGAATTATATAATATCGTCTGATAGACTGAGTTCCATGAAAGACGATATCCGCTCCACCACGCCCGCCGTTGATCCTGAAGTCGATCCGGCGGCCATGCGCGAGGCTGCCGGACGCGCCGGCGCCCTGCTGAAGGCGCTTGCCAATCCCGACCGTCTGCTCCTGCTGTGCCAGCTCACCCAGGGCGAGCAGCGGGTCGGCGAACTGGAAAGCGTGCTCGATCTGCGCCAGCCTTCGCTGTCCCAGCAGCTGGGCGTGCTGCGCCAGGAAGGCCTGGTAACGACCCGCCGCGACGGCAAACAGATCTACTACAGCATCGCCAGCCAGGAAGCGCTGGCCGTGCTGCAGCTGCTCTACCAACTCTATTGTGGCAAAACCTGAGGAGACGTCGGCATGAACATCGACTGGATCCACTTCACCCCGCTGGCTGGCCTGGGCGGCGGCCTGCTGATCGGGCTCGGCGCCGCCCTGCTGCTGCTTGCCAATGGCCGCATCGCTGGCATCAGCGGCATCGTCGGCGGCCTGCTGCGCCCGGCGCGCGGCGACATCGCCTGGCGCCTGGCCTTCCTGTTCGGCCTGTTCGCCGCGCCGCTGGTCTGGCTGGCGATGCAGGCCATGCCGCCAGCCCAGATCGACCATGCGCCCGGCCTGCTGGCAATTGCCGGCCTGCTGGTCGGCGTCGGCACCCGCTTCGGTTCCGGCTGCACCAGCGGCCATGGCGTGTGCGGCATCGCCCGCCTGTCGCCGCGTTCGCTGGTGGCGACGCTGTGCTTCATGCTGGCCGGCTTCGCCACCGTTTTCGTGATGCGTCACGTTTTAGCATAGGAGGATGCGATGCCTCTGCTTACCGCTTTCATCGCTGGGCTGCTGTTCGCGTCCGGCCTGATCCTGTCGGGGATGACCAATCCGGCCAAAGTGCTGGCCTTCATCGATATCGCCGGTCGCTGGGACCCGTCGCTGGCTTTCGTGATGGTCGGCGCGATCCTGGTCGCCGCCATCGCCTTCCGCGTCGGCGGCGCGCGCGCCCGCACCATGTTCGGCGGCGCCATCCACCTGCCCGGCGCGAAGCACGTCGACGCCCGCCTGGTGGCCGGCAGCGTGACCTTCGGCGTGGGCTGGGGCCTGATCGGCTACTGTCCGGGACCGGCGCTTGCCAGCCTGGGCGTGGCCGGCTGGCCGGCGCTGCTGTTCGTGGCGGCCATGATCGCCGGCATGGTCCTGTTCGAGTCCGTCGAACGCCTCGCCGCCTGGCGCGCCTCCCGAAACCATCCGCAACCGGCGACGGAGCTGCCATGATGCGAACAGATAAACGTACCGAAGTCCTGATCGCCGGCGCCGGTCCGACCGGCCTGGTGCTGGCCCTGTTCCTGACGCGCCAGGGAGTGAACGTGCGCATCGTCGACAAGACCGCGGGGCCCGGCACCACCTCGCGCGCCGTCGTGGTGCATGCGCGCACGCTGGAACTGTATCGGCAGCTCGGACTGGCCGGGGAAGTCGTCGCGGCCGGCATGCCGAATCCCGGCATCAACCTGTGGGTTCGGGGCAAGCGGCGCGCCCACATCAGCTTCGGCGATGCCGGCGCGGACCTGACGCCCTATCCCTTCATCCTCGTCTACCCGCAGGACCGCCACGAGCGCCTGCTGATCGCGCACCTGGAACAGATGGGCGTGCAGGTCGAGCGCGAGACCGAGCTGCTCGGTTTCGAGCAGCGTGACGGTTACGTGCAGGTGCGCCTGCGCGGCCCCGGTGGCGAGGAAAGCTGCGAAGCCAGCTACCTGGCAGGCTGCGACGGCGCCCGCTCGGCGGTACGCCACGGCCTCGGCGCCGGCTTCGAAGGCGGTACTTACGACCAGCTGTTCTACGTGGCGGACGTGATCGCGGGCGGCCCGGCGGCCGATGGCCAGGTCCACCTGTCGCTGGACGACGCCGACTTCCTGGCCCTGTTCTCCTACACCCAGGAGGGCCAGGCGCGCCTGATCGGCAGCATCCGCGAAGACCGCGTGGCCCCGGGCCGCGAACTGCGCTTCGAGGACGTGAGCGAGCGCGCGATCCACGGCCTCGGCGTCGAGGTGAAACAGGTGAACTGGTTCTCGACCTACAAGGTGCACCACCGCCTGACCGAGCATTTTCGCCACGGCCGCGTGTTCCTGCTGGGCGACGCCGCCCACATCCACAGCCCGGCCGGCGGCCAGGGCATGAATACCGGCATCGGCGACGCCATCAACCTGGCCTGGAAGCTGAAGGCGGTGCTGCGGGGCGAGGCCGGCGACAAGCTGCTGGACAGCTACGACAGCGAGCGCCTGGCCTTCGCCCACAAGCTGGTCGAGACCACCGACCGCGTGTTCACCTTCGTGTCGGCCGAGGGCGGCTTCGCGAATTTCGTGCGCACCCGGATCGCGCCGCTCTTCGTCAGCGCGGCGTACAGCGTCGACGCGGTCAAGGAGTTCATGTTCAGGCTGGTGTCGCAGTGCATGCTGAACTACCACGGCAGTCCGCTCAGCCACGGCGGCGCCGGCAAGATCAAGGGCGGCGACCGCCTGCCCTGGGCGGCGGGCGCCGCGGCCGACAATTTCGCGCCGACAGGCAAGCTGGACTGGCAGGTGCAGGTCTACGGTGCGGCGGACGAGGCGCTGTCCGGCTGGTGCCACCGCGAAGGCCTGCAGCTGCGTGTGTTCGACTGGGAACGCGCGCACGAGCATGCCGGCCTGGCGCGCGACGCCGCCTACCTGGTCCGCCCCGACGGCTACGTGGCGACGGCCGACGCGGCCGGCAGGCCGGAAACGCTGCGCGCCTATTTCGAGAGCATCGGCTACCAGCGCTTTATTTGACGTCATCCCCGCGAAAGCGGGGATCCATAGACCGCCTCCGAAGTTGATGCAATGACCCCGACGTGGCACTATTCGGGATCGCTCCAAATGTATAGACATCCCATGCATCCGATCCAGCTGTTCGACCCCGTCTCCTCGACCTTCACCTATATCCTGGCCGGCCCGGACGATAACGCGGCGGTCATCGTCGACCCGGTCGACCAGCACTGGGAGCGCGACCTCGCCCACATCGAGCGCCTGGGCCTGCGCCTGGCCTACATCCTCGAGACCCATGCGCATGCGGACCACGTGACCTCGGCCGGCCGCCTGCGCGCGCTGACCGGCGCCAAGGCGGCGGTGCCGAGCGGCTGCGGGATTCCGCCGGCCGAGCTGCAGCTGCACGACGGCGACGTCGTCCGCTTCGGCAAGGAAGAAAGCATCGCCGTGCTGCACACGCCCGGCCATACGGCGGGCAGCATGTGCTACGTCTGGCGTGGCAACGTGTTCACCGGCGACACCCTGTTGATCGACGGCTGCGGCCGCACCGATTTCCAGGGCGGCAGCGCCGAGGCGCTGTACGACAGCGTCACCGGCAAGCTGTTCGGCCTGCCGGACGCGACCAGGGTCTGGCCCGGCCACGACTACAAGGGCCAGTCGGCATCGACGATCGGCTGGGAGAAAAAGCACAACGCGCGCCTGGCGAACCGGACGCGCGCTGCATTCGTCGAGCTGATGGACAGGCTGGACCTGCCCAAGCCGAAGCTGATCGACGTCGCCGTGCCGGCCAACCGTAACCTGGGTTTGCCGCACAGCGTCTGATTACATTCCCGGGCCGCCGCCGCCCGGACCGCCGCCACCGAAGCCGCCCGGACCACCCGGCGCACCACCGGGACCGCCCGGCGGCGGACCGCCGCGCCAGCCCTCGCCATCCGGGCCATGCTCGCCACGGCGGCGGTTGCCCGCACCCTGCACGCCGCCGAAGCGGTAGGACAGGCCAAGGTAGGCGATGCGGCCATCGGAACGGCGGATCGAATGCTCCTGCAACGAAGCCGTATCGGTAAAGGTCTCGACCTTCTGCGAACGGAACACGTCGGTCACGTTCAGCACCAGGCTCAGCGCCGGCGTGATGTTGCGGCGGTAGCTCAGGTTCAGCGTCGACATCGGCTCGCGGTAGCCGGCGCCGGCCAGGGTCTTGCCCTGCGCGTTCACCATCACCTGCAGCACGTCCTGCGGCGTCAGCTGGTAATTGACGCGGCCGCGCACGCTCAGCGACGAGGCCGTGCGCTTGTATTCGCCGCCCAGGATGTCGACCTGCTCCTGCTCGGTGAAGGCCAGGTTGCCGCTGGTGTTGATCGACAGCTTGGGCGTCAGCTTGCCGCTCAGCGTGAATTCGAGGCCGCCGGCGCGGTTGCTGCCGCCGTTCTCGAAGGTCGTCAGCAGGATCGCATCGTTCACCACCGTCTGGCGGCTGCGGATCATGTCGCGATCGGCGCGGTAGTAGGCGCGCAGGTTGGCGTCGAGGCCGCCGGCCTTGGTTTCGTAGCCGATCTCGAAGGAATCTGTCTGCACCGGCTTCAGGTTCGGATTACCGCGCGACTCGTTCAGCTCGTCCTGGTAGACCACGAAGGGATTCAGCTGCGATCCGGTGGCGCGCCGGATCCGGTGCGCGTAGGCGAAGCGCAGATTGCTCTTGTCGCTCAGCTTGTAAGTAGCGAACGCACTCGGGATCCAGTTCAGGTAGTTGTTGTTCGCGTTGATCCCGGACGTGATCTGGTCCAGGTCCATGTGCGTGTACTCGGTGCGCAGGCCGACCAGCGCGCCCCAGCGCTCGTTCACGCGCCACTGGTAGGAGCCGTACAGCGCCACGTCGCGCTCGTCGACCTCGAAGGCGTTCGTGCGGCGCATGTTGGCCAGCGCGGCGCCGGTGCTTGGGTCGAAGTTGAAGTAGCGGTAGTCGAACTGGCTGTCGGTATCGACGATCTTGTAGCCGAGCTTGACGATGGCGCCGCTCTCGAGCGGGGTTTCGTAGTCGCCGGTGTAGTCGACGATTCTCACCTTGGTGGCATTGTCCTGCAGGCTGCCGGTGTCGAGGCCGGAGAACGGCAGGCTCGGGTCGATGGCGCGCACCGGTGCGATCAGATAAGTGTTGTCGTAGCGGCTGTCGGCATTGTTCTCGCTGTTCGAAACGCGCAGGTCCATGCGGAACAGTTCGCCCAGCTTCTCGCCCTTGTGGTCCCAGCGCGCGCCCCACATCGAATTCGTGTTGTCGCCGCTGCGTTTGGCGGTGCGCAGGTAGTCGCTGTAGGGCACGCCGCCGTTGGCAACCGTGTAGTGGTCGCTCGACAGGTTGTCGTTGGTGCGCTTCATGTAGCCGAGGTTGGCTTCGAGCGTGTCGTCCTGGCCCAGGTTGTAGGTGACTTGCCCGCGCAGGCCGGCGCTGTCGTTCAGGCCGGTGCTGCTGCCGGTCTGGGTCGTGTGCTGGACCGTGCCGGTGCGCGGATCTTCGCGGTCGCGCGTGGTCTCGACGGTCGAATCGCGGCCGTCGTGGCGCACGTTGACGCCGCCCTGCACGCCCCAGCGGCCGGTGTTGTACTGGCCGTTCAGTGCCGAGTTGTAGCGTCCCTCGGACCCGTAGTTGGCGTTGACAACGCCGAAGCCGCCCGGACGGCGCGAGCGCTTCATCACCAGGTTCAGGATCGGCCCGCCGCCACCCTCGTTGCCGAATTCCGCGCCGGGGTTATTGATGACCTCGACCGAATCGATGTCCTCGGCCGGCATGGCCTGCAGTGCCGGGCCGCGGTTATCGCCCTGCAGCATGGCCGAAGGCTTGCCGTCGACCAAGATCTGGACGTTGGTGCTGCCGCGCAGCGAGACGGTGCCGTCCGGGTCGACCGACACCGACGGCACGTTGCCCAGTGCATCGGCGGCGCTGCCGTTGGAGCTGTTGACGTCGCTCTTGACGTCGTAGACCTGGCGGTCGATGCGGTTGGTCGGGCGCTCGCCGACCACGTTGATCGACTGAATCTTGCCGCCCGCCTGTGCCTGACCGGCCGGCTGGCCAGCTGCCTGCCCCGTGGCCTGGCCCGAAGTGGCGGCCGAGGTGGCTGCGGTGGCCTGGGCGCTGTCGGCCGTCTGGGCCAGCGCGGGCTGCAGCGCGGCGAGGTCGCACAGGGCCAGGCCCAGCGCCAGATAATGGGCGCGGCGGCGGCGGGATGCGGCACCGGCGCGCTTGCGTAAGGAGTGGTTCATCTTCTTGGTCGTTATGGCAGTCGAGCTTGTCTCGGATGCGCGAAGAATACCTGAACCGCCGAGAAAGTTGCCGGGACTTACAAACCTTTGCAGATGTCAATACGCCTGGACGCCGCACGCCGCACGCCGCGCCGATATTCTCCCCACCCGCCCACGCATGGATTATCATTCCTGTCTTTTAGGCAATATCCGTAAAGGCGAGACCCGATGGCGCTCCACGAAACGCAGCAAATAGGCCACCTCAAGCGCGGCCTCAAGAGCCGGCACATCCAGCTGATCGCCCTCGGCGGCGCGATCGGCACCGGCCTCTTCCTCGGCGTCGCCGAGACGGTCAAGATGGCGGGCCCCTCGATCCTGCTGGGCTACGCGGTGGCCGGCCTGGTCGCCTTCCTGATCATGCGCCAGCTCAGCGAGATGATGGTCGACGAACCGGTGGCCGGCTCGTTCAGCCACTTCGCCGACAAATACTGCGGCCGCTTCGCCGGCTTCCTGACCGGCTGGAACTACTGGGTGCTTTACGTCCTTGTCAGCATGGCCGAGTTGTCCGCGGTCGGCATCTACGTCCAGTACTGGTTCCCCGAGATACCGACCTGGGTCTCGGCGCTCGGCTGCTTCGTTTTCGCCAACGCGATCAGCATGTTCAACGTACGCGCCTTCGGCGAGACCGAATTCTGGTTCGCCGTGATCAAGGTGGTCGCCATCGTCGCGATGATCCTGTATGGGATCTTCCTGCTGTTCTCCGGCGGCGCCGGCCCGCAGGCGGGCGTGGCCAACCTGTGGCAGCACGGCGGCTTCTTCGCCCATGGCATCCAGGGCCTGGTGATGTCGATGGCGGTGCTGATGTTCTCGTTCGGCGGGCTCGAGGTGATCGGCATCACCGCGGCCGAAGCCGACGACCCGTCGAAATCGATCCCGAAGGCGACCAACCAGGCGCTGTGGCGCATCCTGGTGTTCTACGTCGGCTCGCTCGCGGTGCTGCTCTCGCTCTTCCCCTGGAACCAGATCCAGCCCGGCGCCAGCCCCTTCGTCCTGATTTTCAAGGCGCTGGACGCCGGCGCGGTCGCCCACGTGCTGAACCTGGTGGTGCTGACCGCTGCCGTCTCGGTCTACAACAGCTGCGTGTATTCGAACAGCCGCATGATGTACGGCCTGGCCACGCAGGGCCACGCGCCGCGCGCGCTGCTGAAGGTGAACGAGCGCGGCGTGCCGCTGCTGTCGCTGGGCGTGTCGGCGGTTGCTACGGTGGTGTGCGTCGCGGTGAATTATGCGCTGCCGGGCAAGGCGCTGGGCATGCTGATGGGCCTGGCCGTGGCCGGCATGATGATCAACTGGGCGATGATCAGCTGGAGCCATCTGCGCTTCCGTCAGGCGAAGGCGGCGCAAGGCGTCAAGCCGGTGTTCGGCAGTCCTTTCTATCCGCTGACGAACTGGCTTTGCCTGGCGTTTTTGGCGGGGATTCTGGTGATTATGTTCTTGACGCCGGAGATGCGGGTGTCGGTATATCTGATTCCCGTCTGGCTGGTGGTGCTGGGCGTCGGCTACCGGCTGAAGGAACGCGGCAAGGTGCCGGCGGCTAGCGCCACATGATGCGCTTCGTACGCTGGCTTCCTGTTTTGCTTGCGCTGGCGCTGGGCGGCTGCGAACGGCAGCTTCCTTCGCCTACGTCTCAGGCCCCGGCTGCGGCGATAGCGGCACTGGGTTTCGACACGATTCGGCTGGAACGGGATGCCTGCTATGGAAGATGTCCCGTGTACGCAGTCGACATCGCGCGCAATGGCACGGGCAGCTTCATCGGCAAGGAACACGTCATCGCAAAGGGAGTGCACGGCATTGAGCTCACTCCCGCCGATATCGCACTGCTGTCATCAGTGCTCGATCGGTCTGGATTCTGGTCGCTGAACGGACGATACCAGTCTGAAGAAGATGGCTGCGAGGCAGTCGCGACGGATCAACCCGGGCTCTCGATCAGCGTAGTCCGCCAAGGGAAGGCCAAGACGGTCGTCTTCTATCACGGGTGCCAGGGAGCGAAGATTCCTCGGGAGGCGCTCAACTGGCTAGCCAACACCATCGATTACCTGGCGAACACCCACCCCCTGATCGTCAATCCCGGCGAGGACAGGTAGCGCCGGCGGACGGGCAGGATGGCCGCGCCACCCTGCCTGCGATTCCGCTCAAAACGCGTGCCGTAACCCCACCATCGCCGACCGATCCCCCGTACCCGACTCGATCGCACTACCCACCGTATAGCTCGCGCCACGCCGGTTGTCGATCTTCGCATAGGCCACATTGAAATCGGTCCGCTTCGACAGGCTGTAGCGATAACCGACCGCGATCTGCGAAGCATCCTGGTTGAGCGCCGTCCGGTCATCCTTGTAGATGTACGAAACCAGGAAGGCGCTGATCCCGAACGGCACCGTCAGACCCACCATTGCATCGCGGCTGTCGGTCGAGGCGATCGCCGGGCGTCCGTAAGGATTCGCGGTATTGCGCAGCACCGAGCTGTTCAGGCCGTAGTTCCAGTCGTACAGCCCATGCAGCTTGAACTTGCCGAAGTCGTAGACGGCGGCCAGCGTATAGTTCTTCGCGTTGGCGGTGCCTTGCAAGGTAGCGGTGTTGTTGTTGCGGTTGTGGTAGCCGGCGCGCAGCTGCAGCGGCCCGTTGGCAAAGCCGAACGAACCGCCCAGCTGCCGTCCGGACGCGCTGCTGCCGCTGACTTCTCCCGGCGCCGCCACCAGCTCGGCGCTGAAACCGCTGACCACCGGCGACTGGTACTTGACCGTGTTGTCCATGCGGCTGAACGAATTGCCCGAGGTGCCGAGCAGGTTCTTGGTATCGCCCACCCAGCCGGAGCCGAAGGGATCGGCGAACACCTGCACCAGGTAGTGCGGCGTGTACTGCCGCCCCACCAGCACGGTGCCGAAGCCGCCCTGCAGGCCGACGTAGATCTGACGGCCGAACAGCAGGCCGCCCTGTCCCGCGACACCGGTGTCGACCTGGAAGCCGTTCTCCAGCAGGAACAGGGCCTTCAGGCCGTTGCCCAGGTCTTCGGTGCCCTTGAAGCCGAGGCGCGAGCCGCCCGTGGTGCCGCTGGTAATCTTGGTCAACGAACTCGCCGTGCCGCCGCTCTCGCGGACCACCGCCGCGTCGAGCATGCCGTAAATAGTGACGCTTGTCTGGGCGCTGGCCAGTTCCGCTGCTCCTGCAAGCAAAGCCGCTACGATCAACTTTTTCTTCATCCAGGTCTCCAGGGTTTATTTTGGGTTGACGGCCTTCGCCGGTAAGGCAAAAGTTAGCACACAGCCAACAAGTAGGCAAATGGCAATCGCGATCACGCCCGCGTTGGTACTGTTGGTCATGGTCTTGACCACCCCCAGCATGTAGGGTGCGATCATCCCGGAGATGCTGCCGACCGAGTTGGCCAGCGCGATGCCGGCAGCCGCCGCGGCGCCCGTCAACACGGCCGGCGGCAGCAGCCAGAACTGCGAGATCGTGGTGATGATGCCCATCGTCGCCAGGGTCAGCGCCAGCATGGCGATGGCGGTGTTGTCGGCATAGGCCGCGCTCCAGGTCAGGCCGACCGCACCGGCGACGCCGGCCAGCGCCAGGTGCCAGCGCCGTTCGCGGCGCACGTCCGAGCTGCGCCCGACCAGGATCATGGTGACGGTCGCCGCGGCGTAGGGAATGCAGGTCAGCATGCCGATGTCGAAGGGGCTGGACACACCGCTGGCCTTGATGATGGTCGGCAGCCAGAAGCTGATGCCGTACAGGCCCATGGTGTAGAACAGGTAGATGCAGCTGAGCAGCCAGACACGCGGATTCACCAGGCCGTCGCGCAGGTTGTGCAGATGGGTGCCCTGCTTGTCCTGGGCCAGCTCATGCTCGATCAGCGACTTTTCGCGCTCGCCCAGCCACTTGGCGTCGCTGACCTTGTCGTCGAGGTAGAACCAGGCCATGGCGCCGAGGATGATGGTCGGGATGGCTTCCAGCACGAACACCCACTGCCAGGCGTGGTAGCCGCCCACGGTGTCCATCGTGCCCATGATCAGGCCCGAGAGCGGACCGCCGATCACGCCGGACATCGGGATGCCGGTCATGAACAGCGCCGTGACCTTGCCGCGGCGGCCGGCCGGGAACCAGTAGGTGAGGTACAGCAGGATGGCCGGGAAGAAGCCGGCTTCGGCGACGCCCAGCAGGAAGCGCAGCGCGTAGAAGCTGGCCGGGGTTTTCACGAACATCATGCATGCGGAGATCACGCCCCAGGTCAGCATGATGCGGGTGATCCACTTGCGCGCGCCCACCTTCAGCATGACGATATTGCTGGGCACTTCGAACATGAGGTAACCGGCGAAGAACACGCCGGCGCCCATGCCGTAGACGGCCTCGGACAGGCCGAGGTCGGACATCATCTGCAGCTTCGCGAAGCCGACGTTGACGCGGTCGAGATAAGCGAAGACGTAGCACAGGAACAGGAACGGCAGCAGGCGCCACGCGACCTTCGAATACGCCTTCGAGGCTTCGTCGATAGTCGGTGCGCCTACGGCGACTTTGGTTGAGCTCAGCATTGTTTTGTCTCCAGATATGGTTATGAAACGTGCCCGGTTGTGACGGCATCTCATGGATGCCGCTGCCGTGGTCTGTCGCTTCCCTGCTGCCGCTGCCGATACTTATTCGAACATATCGGGCTGCGTCCTCTTGAGTTGGTCCCAGATCGGCTGGAAATGCAGCCAGCCGATGTACTCGCTGCCGACGTGTTCGCGGCTGTAGCGCGAGCGGTCCGGCGGCACCAGGACCGGTTTGATGCCGGTTGCTTCGATCATCAGCTGCTGCTGGCAGCAGCGCTCCAGCGCGATGAACCAGAACGCCGCCGATTCGATGCTGTGGCGGCTGGCCGTCAGCAGGCCGTGGTTCTGGTGGATCGCCGCCTTCACGCCCTTGAACCAGTCGCACACCGCCATGCCGGCTTTCTCTTCGACCGCCACCTGGCCCGCCTCTTCGCGGATCACGACGTGGTCCTCGAAGAAGGCGGCGGCATCCTGGCTGATCGGCTCGAGCTCGCGGCCCAGCGACGCGAAGGCCGTGCCGTACACGGTATGCGCATGGCACATGGCGACGATGTCCGGGTGCGCCTCGTGCACCGCGGCGTGCAGCACGAAGCCGGCCCGGTTGATCGCATAATCGCCCTCGACCACGCGGCCCTGGTGGTCGGCCAGAATCAGGTTCGAGACCTTCACCTGCGAGAAGTGCACGCACATCGGGTTGGTCCAGTACAGCTCCGGATGCTCGGGGTCGCGCACCGTCAGGTGGCCGGCGAAGCCGTAGTCGAAGCCGTGCTGGGCGAAGGCGCGGCAGGCCGCGACCAGCCGCTCCTTGCGGTGGCGGCGTTCCTGGGCCGGGTCCTCGAAGGACGGGATCTCGGGATAGATCACGTCCGCCTGGCGCGGGTGATAGATGGAGCGGACCGCGTCCTGTTGCGACTTCGCGATGCGCTCCGCCTCGACTGGGGCGATCTGTTTGACTTTGTCCAGCATGTTCATGTCTCCTTCAGTTGATTAGAGATCCAGCACCAGCACGGGGCTGGTGGCGCGCGACACGCAGGCAGTCAGGAACTGGCCATGCTCGTCGTCGCCGAGAATGTAGTCGCGGTGGTCGACCTCGCCCTCGAGGTAGCGGATCTTGCAGGTCGCGCACAGGCCGGCCTGGCACGAGGTCTCGATGCGGATGTTGTTCTGCTCGAGCACGTCGGCGATGCTGCGGTCGGCCGGGACTTCGAGCATGGCGCCGGTACTCGCGATCTTCACCATGAAGGCGCCGGGCGCCAGGGCCGCGGCGTCCGCGACTGGTTCGGGCGCCTTGAAATGTTCGAAGTGCACGGTGCCCGCCGGCCAGTGGCTGGACGCTTCCGCGCAAGCCTTCATGAAGCCGGCCGGTCCGCAATAGAACAGGTGGGCGCCCTCTTCCGGTTCGCGCAGCAGCGCGCCGATGTCGAGGCCAGCTTCCGGTTTGCCGTGGTCGAAGTGGTGTACCAGCTTGCCGTGCTCCCAGGCGATGCCGAGTTCTTCGCGGAAGGCGGCGCAGCCGGGGTTGCGGGCGCAGTAGTGCAACTCGAAGGGGATGCCGGCGGCGTCGAGCGCATGGGCCATGGACTTGAGCGGCGTGACGCCGATCCCGCCGGCCAGCAGGATCACCTTCTTCGCCTCGGGCACGAGTGCGAAGTTGTTGCGCGGCGCGCTGACCGTCGCCAGGTCCTGCACCCGCAGCACGTCGTGCAGGGCCTTCGAGCCGCCGCGTCCCTTCTCGTCGCGCAGCACGGCGATCACGTAACGGTGCCGCTCGGCCGGCGCATTGCACAGCGAGTACTGGCGCGTCATCCCGCTCGGCAGCACGATGTCGATGTGGGCGCCGGCGCTGAACGGCGGCAGCTCCTCGCCTTGCGGGTGCACCAGCTCATAGGAGTTGATGCCGTTCGCCTCGAAGCGGATCTGCCTGACCAGCAGCGAGAGCTTGGACTTGTCGCGGCTGATGATATGGGTCTGGGTCATTTCCATCGCTGTCTCCGGCGCGTTTACTTTTTGGTCGACTGTTCGAGCTCGTCAAACTTCTCGCGCACGAAGGCCGTGCGCTCGTCGCCCTTCAGGTTTTCGCTTTGCGTGAGGATGGCGACGATCTGGCGCGTCACGTGGCGGCGGCGCGTGACTTCCTCTTCGACGGTCTCGCCCTCCGGGACCTCCAGCACGTTGCCCGAGCAGTAGCTGTTCGGCGCGGCGGCGTTATCGCGCAGCCACTGGGCGAAGGCCTGCGGGCCGGCGGCCGGATTCGAACCGCGCACGGCGTCGCGCAGCATTTTCCGGAACAGGAACACGCCGGCGTCGAACTTGGTCGGGTTCTCCAGCGCGTGCACCGCGATCGGGCGCTGGCTGATGATGGCTTCGTAGTCGCCCGGCGCGTACTGGCACTCCTTGTAGTTCTCGCGGGCGCGGTGGTCCGAAGGAATCGGCGGCATGTCCTCGAGCTTGTACTTGCCGAAGCGTTCCGGACGGCGCATCGCCACCTGGCCCTCGAGGAAGTCGATGGTCTCGTAGCCGACCATGTCCTTGCGGCCGATGCCGCGGGTGTCGATGCCGGGGCCCATCACGCGCCAGCCGATCATCTTCGAATTCACGTCGTCGACGGGCACGGTCCAGCGCACGATGTGGAAGCGACTGAACAGCTTCTTGTTCGAGCCGTCTTCCGAGGTGTAAGCGTGCAGGCTCAGGTTCGGCAGCACCTGGTGCTGGACCCGCACGAACAGCTTGTCCTTGTTGACGCGACGGGCGCCAGCGCAGGCCAGGCCACGGCCGCCGTGCACCGGGATGAACTGCATGTCTGGCGCGACTTCCATCGAGGCGGCGCCGACTTCGTCGAAGGTCGTGCCCTGGAACTGCTTGTTGACCACGTTCTTGGCCGAGTGCAGCGCAGTCGGGTGGAAGTTGTCGGCGGCGTTGTCCTGCACCTGCAGCCAGTTACAGTGCTGGAAGTTACTGTAGGGGACCAGCTCGTCGCCTTCGGCCACGGTGAAGTTACCCTCCCACTCAGGGAACGGCGGCTCCTCTTCCGGCGGGCCCATGTAGGCGAACACCAGGCCGTTGCGCTCGAAGGCTTTATAGGCGCCCTGCTTGATCGAGCAGGCGTACTTTTCGGCTTCCTTTTCTTCGCCCTTCGGGAAAGGCACGTGCAGGCAGGTGCCGTCGATGTCGAACACCATGCCGTGGTAACAGCACATGATGCCCTTGTCCTGGATCGCACCGTATTCGAGCGAGGCGCCGCGGTGCACGCAGTGCGCATGCAGCAAGCCGATGCGACCGGAACCGTCGCGGAAAGCGACCAGTTCCTCGCCGAGGATCTTCAGGAAGTGCGGGGTGTCGGTGAGCTCCATCGACATGCAGACCGGATGCCAGAAGCGGCGCATGTACTCGCCCATCGGCGTGCCGGGACCGACCTCGGTCAGCTCCGGATCGTGGCCGGGCACCTTGTTCGTGTGGTAGCCGCCGAAGGGAATCAGCTTTTTGACGACAGGCTGTTGCTGGGCTGCGGCTTCTGCGGTCTTGTCACGGGTGTTCATTGTGTGTCTCCTCTGGCTCGATAGTGGCTGCGTCCTTGCGTTGCAACTGTGTTCCGTATTCTGTATACAAAGCGTACAGACAAAAAATTTTCCGGGGCGCACAGCTTGCAGAGCGGAATCTTCATAGGACTCGATGCCGTTCTGTGTTCTGTATACAGAATACATTCTTAGCCTGTATCGTTGCGATGTCAACCGATTTCTTGCGAACCATGCATAACTGATTCGCAGCGCCCTGGCGGCTTTTGTTTTTCGGCCGGCCTGACGTATACTGAATACAAAGGTGAAAACATGCTAAAACAACTATCGAAAATCCAGGTCCGTCCTGACCTCGTCGACCAGGTCTACCAGTCCCTGCTGGATGCGATCAGCGATGGCTCGCTGCCGCCCGGCGCTCGCATCACGCAGGAAGAGATCGCCGAACAGATGGACGTGTCGCGCTCGCCCGTGCTGCAGGCGCTGCGTTTGCTGAAGAAGGATGGACTGGTGCAGGACGCGCCCGGACGCGGCGTACTGGTGGCCGAACTGGACGCGGAATGGATCGGCAACCTGTACCAGGTGCGCGGCGCACTGGACACGTTGGCCGCCCGCCTCGCCGCCGAACGCAAGGCCGTCATCGATCCAGCCATCGTCGCCAGCGGCCGCAAGGCGGCGCGCGGCAAGGACGTCAAGGCGATGATTGACGCCGACATCGCCTTCCATACGGCGATCTACAAAGCCTCCGGCAATCCGCTGATCTTCGAGACCACGCAATTCCACTGGGTGCACCTGCGGCGCGTGATGGGCGCGGTGCTGCAGTCGGCCGGACAGCGCGAGGCGATCTGGGACGAGCACGAGGCGATGGCGAAAGCGATTGCCGCCGGCGACGTCGCGCGCGCGGTCGAGATGTCCGAACACCACGCGACGGAAGCGCGCGTCAATCTCGTGGCGCGCCTGGCCGAGGTGTTGAACGAGCGCGTGGCGTAAGCGCCTGCGCAGGCGCTACTTTGGTGCGCCGATGAAGCGCAGGTGGTCGATCGCGTAGACGTTGCCCCGGGCGGCGGCGAGCCCATACCAGTAGCGGGCCTCGTCCATCTTTCTGCCGCCGGGGAGCTTGCCGGACTCGTAGAGCATCGCCAGCGAGATTTGCGCCATCGGCTCGCCCTGCTCGGCGGCGTCGATCAGATAGCCCATCGCCTCGTCTCCCTCCGCCTGGTTGCGCGCACGCGTACCCAGGACATAGCTCAGCTTGTACCGCGCCGCGGCATTCCCGGCAAGCGCCGCCTGAGCAAGCCCTTCCACCAGAGCGCCGTTGTTCGGCACGATCCTCCAGACATAGGTGACATGCTGCCACATCGCGACAGGCTCGCCGGCCTGCCTGCCCGGCCGGTAGCGGCACTTCAGGTAGGCCTGCTGGGTCGCCCGGTCCAGCTCGCGCGAGCCGCTGGACAGCAACACCTTCGTATCGGCAGGGCTGCCGCTCGCGTCCACCAGCACGGCAATCGCGACGACGCCTTCCACGTCCTCCAGCAGGGCCGGCTTTGGATAGACCTGGGGCCCGCAGGTGACAGGGTCCCAGTCGGGAAGGGTGATGCCTTCGTCCGCAAGGGCCGGACCTCCAGCGGCGCACAGGGCGACGCCAAGGACGATTTTTGACACGATCCGATTCATTGAGCAGCCATGCGTGACGGTTGGGCGGTTTCTTCGACACCCTGCATGATGCGCAGGTGATCCTGCGAGAACACATTGCCCTGCGCCGCCGCCTTGTTATACCAGCGCATCGCAACGTCCAGGTCGCGGTCCACATTGGCGCCGCTCTCGTACTCGATGGCCAGCATCACCTGCGCCATCTGATTGCCCTGTTCCGCCGCGTCGATGATGAGCCCCATCCCGTTGCGCCACATCTCTTCGTAGGTCGCGTTCATCTTCAGCGTCGCACCCAGCTGGTAGCGGGCAGTCGCATTTCCAGCCAGTGACTCCCGCGCCAGGCGGCGCTTCAGCTTGTCGTAGTTATTGATGTACCAGAAGTAGTGCACGAAGCCCCACATCGTGGTCGGCTTGCCGTCGACCATGCCCGGGCTCTGCTTGCACTGCAGGTAGGCGCGGCGGGCTGCCTCGTCCAGCGCCTTGAAGCCGCTCGACAAGAGGATGGCCGAGTCGATCACCTTGCCGTCCTGGTCGACCTTGACGCCGATAACGACCAGGCCCTGCTCCTCGTCGATGAGCAGTTGCAGCGGGTACTCGGGCTTCGCGCAGGCCGCCAGGTGCGGCACCGGCAAGTGGTTGAGCGCCTCCTCTGGCAAGACAAAGTCCGGTTCGGGCGCGGCGCGGCCGACGACGGGCGAGAGAAGAGCGGCGAACAGCAGGGATAGTACAGTGCGATGCATAGGGAAGAATATTCAGGGTGCGGTGACGTCGAAGGCGTCCCCGGTTTCGAAGAAGTGGCCGCCGGCGACGTAATGGATGCTGCGTTTGCCACCCGCCGCCATCGTCCAGTGCGCGCCGTCGAACACGGCCGGATCGGCCCAGGCGGCCACGACCTCGCCCAGGAACAGGTCGTAGGCCTGCTGGATGTGCGGCTCGGGAATCAGGCGGCACTCGAGCCAGCCCAGGCAGCCTTCGACCAAGGGCGCCTGCACGATGGAAGCGGCGGCGACCGCGATGCCGTGCGCCGCGAACTTGTCGAGGTCCGCGCCGGACTCGTTGCCGACGTCGACCGTCAGCCGCGCCAGCTGTCGCGACGGGATGTTGAGCACGAACTCGCCCGAGGCTTCGATCAGCCCGCGCGTGAAGGTCGACTTGTCGATCACCACCGCGACCTTGGGCGGGTCGAAGTCGAGCGGCATCGACCACGCCGCCGACATGATGTTGGAACGCCCGCCGTGGTGGCTGGTCACGATCACGGTCGGGCCGTGGTTCATCAGGCGGTAGGCCTTGCTCAATTCGACAGCGACGCGAGCGCTCATTGCGGCACCCCGATGAAGCGCAGGTGATCCTTCGCGACGCTGTCGCCCTGTGCCGCGGCCAGGGCGAACCAGTGCCGCGCTTTTTCGATATCCGCCGGAACGCGGTCGCCACCTTCGTACATCGTGGCGAGCGTTACCTGCGCCGCGGTGTCGCCGCGATCAGCGGCATCGAGCAGGAGCTCCATACCTTGCCGCCACTCGACGGCCGTCCGGTCGCGGCCAGTCAGCAGCACGGCGAGTCCGAACTGCGCCTTCAAATCACGGTCGAGAACCGTCCGAGCAAGGTTTTCTGCAAGTTTGCCTTCGCCCGGTGCGATCTCCCAGACATGGCTGGCGTAAGCCCACATCCTGGCCGGCGCGCCATTCAGCGTACCAGGCCGGTAGCTGCATTTCACGTAGGCCAGCATGGCGGCACGATCGAGCTCGCGCGACCCGCTCGACGAGCCGATCTTCAAATCGAGCGACCGGCCATCGGCGTCCACCAGGACGGCCAGAACCACCACCCCTTGTTCGCCACGCTTGAGGGCGGCCTCGGGATACGCTTTCGGCTTGCACCGGTCGCTGTCGACCTGGGGCGTGGCGATGACAGGGGCAGCAGCCAGGGGTTGGCCGCTGGCTGCCAGCAAGGCCAGCGCGAGAGACAGTGTCGACAACAGGCGCATGCTGTCAATGCCCCGGCATCACCAGCAGCTGCAGGCCGGACGGCGTCTGCGGCGCATGGTAGACCCGCTGCGTCGCCGCCTTGAAGTCTTCCGGCTTCGCCTTCGGAATCGCCGTGAAGGTCTGCGGGTTCAGGTCGATCAGCGGGAACCAGGAGCTTTGCACCTGCACCATGATGCGGTGGCCGCGGCGGAAGGTGTGGTTGACGTCGCCCAGGTGGTAGCTGATCGCTTCGACCTTGCCCGGCACGAAGGGCTCGGGCTTCTCGAAGCTGTTGCGGAACTTGCCGCGCAGCGGATTGCCGCGCACCAGCTGCTGGAAGCCGGCCAGGCTGGTCTGCGGCGCACCCACGTCCTTGCCCCGCGGGGCGCGTTCGCCGCCCGGGTATTCGGCCGGATAGACGTCGATCAGCTTCACGACCCAGTCGGCGTCGGTGCCGGTGGTCGACACGAACAGCTTCGGCGTCACCGGACCGGCGACGGTCACGTCCTCCTCCAGCACCTCGGACTGGTAGACCAGCACGTCCGGACGGCTGGCGGCGAAGCGTTGGTCCGACACCATGTATTCCTGCGGCACGTCCGTCGTCGCGTAGCCGATGTAGGGCACCGGCTTCTTCGGATCGGACACGTACTCGTCAAAGTCGGCGCCCGCTGCAGGCTGGGTCCAGCTCAGTTTTCCGCCCGCGCCGAAGTACAGGGTGCGCGCCTTGGCCTGTACCGGCGGCCATGCCGTGTACTGGCGCCAGACGTTGGAGCCGGTCTCGAAGGCCGTCACTTCGGCGATCGCTTTCGCCGGCTTCACGCCCTTCAGGTGCTGCTCGAAGAAGGGGAACTGGATCTGGGTGCGGAAGTACTCGCCGGTCTTGCTGTCGAAGCGCACGTGGCCCAGCTGCTGGCCGTCGTAGCGCGCCCAGCCGCCGTGCACCCACGGTCCCATCACCAGGCCGCTGAAGGTGGTGGGGTTGTACTTCTTGACCGCGTGGTAGGTCGTGAACGGACCTTGCGGGTCCTCGGCGTCGAACCAGCCGCCCACCGTCAGCACGGCCGCCTTGACGTTCTTCAGGTGGCGCGAGATGTCGCGGGTCTGCCAGAACTGGTCGTAGGTATCGTGTTCGATGGTCGGCGCCAGGTAGGCGCGCTGGCCGTCGTTGAGGGTGCCGAGGATGTTCGGCATGGTCTGGTGCTTCAGGAAGAAGTCGTAGGCGTCGGCGCTGCCGTAGTCGAAGCTCTCGCGGTTCTTCGCGCCCGTGGTCGGGTTCTTCTGCTCGACGAAGTTGGCGTAGAAACCGAAGTTCGCCGCCAGCATGAAGGCGCCGCCATGGTAGGAGTCGTCGCCCATGTAGAGGTCCGTCACCGGCGCCTGCGGCGAGGCCGCCTTGATCGACGGGTGCGAATCGATGATGCTGGCCGAGGTATAGAAGCCGGGGTAGCTGATGCCGTAGATGCCGGCCTTGCCGTTGTTGTTGGGGACGTGCTTGAGCAGCCATTCCATGGTGTCGAACATGTCCTGGCTTTCCTGGCCCTCGCCGCCTGCGCGCTTTGCGGCCACGTGCGGCGTCATCTCGACCCACTTACCCTCGGACATGTAGCGGCCGCGCACGTCCTGCTTGACGAAGATGTAGCCGGCGTCCTCGAACTCCTTCGACGGGCCGATCTGCGTCGGGTACCAGTCCTCGCCGTAGCGCAGCTCGCCCTCGGCGTACACGCCTGCGCTGTAGGGGGTGCGGTTGATCAGGAAGGGATACGGCTTCGATGCGTCCTTCGGCACGTAGACCACGGTGAACAGCTTGGCGCCGTCGCGCATCGGGATGCGGTACTCGTACTTCGTGTAGCTGGCGCGCAGGTCGCGCTGGGCGGCGGGCGCATCGGCGGCCGCGGTTTCCACGGTGGTGCCGGCTTGGGCGTTGGCGGCGAAGGCGAGGGACAGCGACAGCGCGATGATCGAAAGGCGGCGGCGGTTCATAAGCTTCCTGGTGGTCCTTGGCGAAATGACAAAAGCACGAGTATAAAGCCGGGGATTGTTGACTGCCAGTCAAAAATACTTCGACAGATAAAACGCGCCCGAATCCGGAAACACGGTCGCCACGCGCAAGCCCTCCAAACGCGGCAGCAGCGCCGCGATCCCCGCGACCACGCAGCCGCTGGACCCGCCAGCCAGGATGCCCTCCTCGCGCGCCAGGCGCCGGCACCAGTCCAGCGCATCGGCGTCCCCGACCTGCACCACGTCGTCGACCACGGCCGGGTCGAAGCTCTGCGATGGCTGGCGCTTGCCGACGCCTTCGACCACGGTACTGAAGCTGCCGTCCGTCGGCGCGTCGGTGACCAGCTTGCGGTAGGCCGAATGCAGCGGCTCGACGCCGATCACACGCACGCGCGGGTTCTGCTCCTTCAGGTAGCGGCCGATGCCGGAAATGGTGCCGCCCGAGCCGATGCCGCACACGAAGACGTCGACTTCGCCGGCCAGCTGGCGCCACAGCTCGGGGCCGGTGTCGCGGTAATGCGCTTCGCGGTTCAGCGGCGTGCAGTACTGGTCGAGGTAATGGGCGTCATGCTCGCGCACCAGGCGTTCGGCGGCGGCGTGGTAATCGTCGGGATCGCAGAGGTGGACGTCGGCGCCGTAGGCCGCAATGCGCCTGACCTTCTCGGTGCTGGTGGTCCGCGGCACGGTCACGTCGCAGCGCAGGCCCAGCACGGCGCTGGCCATCGCGAGCGCGGCGCCGGTATTGCCGGACGAGGACTCGACCACGTGGCCGGCGCCGGCCGGCAGCTGGCGCAGCATGTGCCGCACCATGCGGTCCTTGATGCTGCCGCCCGGGTTCATGTATTCCAGTTTGGCGACCACGTCTGCCGCGCCGAACAGCCGGCCGAGCCGGACCACGGGCGTCTCGCCGATCGCTTCCATCACCGATGCCTTGACTTGGGATTGCACGCTGATTCTCTCCTTGTAGTTGCCACAAGGAAACAATAGCACGCTCCCGTTTTGCCCGGCGCGAGATTGGCCTTATGCCATCAGGCGCGCTTGCCGGTCCTCGCGTGCTCTTCGACGGCGGTCAGCAGCGCATGCTTCAGCTGCAGGTCCGTGAAGGGCTTGGTCAGCACCCGCGCCGCCATGTCGGAAGCACCGGCCACCAGGCTGCCGTAGCCGGACGCGAATACCAGCGCCACGCCCGGGTGCGCAGCGACGATGCGGCGCGCCAGGCTGAGACCGTCCAGGTCCGGCAGGCTGTAGTCGACCACTGCGGCGTCGAAGCGCTCCTTGCCGAGCGCCTCCATCGCGGCGGCGGCCGTGGGCGCCTCGGCGACGCGGTAGCCGGCGGCTTCCAGGATGTCGCGGTACAGCTCGCGGGCCTGGACATCGTCTTCGATCAGCAGCACGCGCAGGCCGTCCGGGTGGATGCTGCGCACGATCGGCGCGGCGGCGGCCGGAGCCTGTTCCTGCGCGCCCAGCATCTGGCGCACCTTGGCCGCCAGCTTCTCGCGGCGGTAAGGCTTGCTGAGCAGCTCGACGCCCGGATCGAGGCGGCCGCCGTGGATGATCGCGTTCTGCGTGTAGCCCGAGGTGTACAGCACCTTCAGGTTCGGCAGCAGGGCCTTGGCCTGGCGCGCCATGTCCGGGCTCTTGATCTTGCCCGGCATGACGACGTCGGTGAACAGCAGGTCGCAGCGCACGCCGGCGCGCAGCACGGCCAGCGCCATCTCGGCGTTATCGGCGCGCAGCACCTGGTAGCCGAGTTCGGACAGCATGCCGACCACGGTGGCCTGCACGTTGAGGTCGTCCTCGACCACCAGGATGGTCTCGCTGCCGCCGCGCACTTCGCCGCTGGACGGCTCGGGCAGCGCCTGCTCGGATTCCATCGAGCGCGGGAAGTAGGCCTTGATGGTGGTGCCATGCCCGACTTCGCTGTAGATGCGGAAGTGGCCGCCGCTCTGCTTGACGAAGCCGAAGGCCATCGACAGGCCCAGGCCTGTGCCCTGCCCTTCGCTCTTGGTCGTGAAGAAGGGCTCGACCGCGCGCGCCAGCACCTCCGGCGTCATGCCGGTGCCGGTGTCGCTGATCGCCAGCAGCACGTACTGGCCCGGCGGCACCTCGTGCGCCGCGCTGACGTAGCTGTCGTCGAGCATGGTGTTCGAGAGTTCGATGGTCAGCTTGCCGCCGTTCGGCATCGCGTCGCGCGCGTTGATCGCCAGGTTCAGCACCACGTTCTCGAGCTGGTGCGGGTCGATCAGCGTGTTCCACAGCGAGGCCGACACCGCGGTCTCGACTTCGACGGTTTCGCCGACGGCGCGCCGCACCAGCTCCTCCAGGCCGCGCACCACGCGGCCCGTGTTCAGCACCACCGGCTGCAGCGGCTGGCGCCGCGCGAACGCCAGCAGCTGGGCTGCCAGCTTGCCGCCGCGGTCCACCGCCGACAATGCCATGTTCAGGTGGCGTTGCGCCGCCGGGATACCGGCCACTGTGCCGCTCAGCAGCTGCAGACTGCCGCCGATCACCTGCAGGATGTTGTTGAAGTCGTGGGCCACGCCGCCGGTCAGTTTGCCGACCGCTTCCAGGCGCTGCGAATGCTGCAGGGCTTCGCGCGCATCCTCGAGCTGGGTGCGCTCGGTGATGTCGCGCGTGATCTTGGCGAAGCCGACCAGCTTGCCGTCGGCATCGTGGATCGCGTCGATCACCACGCTGGCGCGGAAGGTGCTGCCGTCCTTGCGCACGCGCAGGCCCTCGGCTTCGAAGCGTCCGCGCTCGCGCACCATGCCCAGGATGCGCTCGGGCATGCCGTTGCGGCGATCGTCGTCGGTGTAGAAGCGGCTGAAATGGCTGCCGACGATCTCTTCCGCCAGATAGCCCTTGATCTTGCGCGCGCCGGCATTCCAGGTCGTGACCACGCCCTCCGGCGACAGCATGTAGATCGCGTAGTCGACCACGCTCTCGACCAGCAGACGGAACTGCTCCTCGGTATGGCGCAGCACGTCGCGCGCCAGCTTCTTGTCGGTGATGTCGCGGGTGATCTTGGCAAAGCCGAACAGCTCGCCGTTGTCGTCGTAGATCGGGTCGATCACGACCGAGGCCCAGAACTGCGTGCCGTCCTTGCGCACGCGCCAGCCTTCGTCTTCGAAACGCCCGGCCTCCAGCGCCGTCCTCAGCGCACGCGCGGGCACGCCGCCGGCGAGGTCCTTCTCCGTGTAGAAGCGCGAAAAATGCTGGCCCAGGATTTCCTGGTCGCTGTAGCCCTTGAAGCGGCGGGCGCCGGCGTTCCAGCTCGCCACCGTGCCGTCGGGGTTGAGCATGTAGATGGCGTAGTCGGCCACGCGCTCGATCAGCAGCTGGGCACGGCGCTGGGCGTTGAAGTCGCTCTGCATGGAAAAGTCAGGAGAGGGAAATGGCTGAGTATATCAGTCTGGCAACTCCTTTTGTCCGTTTTTTAACACGATGCCCTCGCCCTGCACGGAACGCCGGCGTCTTATACAATCGTCATGGAACCAATCTGAATCAACAGGAGAAAAGCATGTCCGGTTACAGCATCAATATCGAAGAAAAGACGCTCGCAGGTAATAACTTCCGCGAAGTCCTCTACACCACGCCGCGCAGCCAGCTGGTCATCATGACCCTGCAGCCGGGCGAAGAGATCGGCATGGAGCACCACACCGGTCACGACCAGTTCATCCGCGTCGAAGCCGGCACCGGCGTCGCCATCCTGGACGGCGAAGAGCACAAGGTGGAAGACGGCGTGGCCGTGGTGGTCCCGGCCGGCACCGAGCACAACGTGATCAACACCTCGCAGTCCGAACCGATGCGCCTGTACACCCTGTACACGCCGCCGGAGCACCCGGACGGCATCGTGCACGCGACCAAGGCCGAGGCCGACGAGTACGAGAAGCACCACCACGAGGAGTAATCTTTTCTGAGCGGCCGAGAGAGCCTTCAGGGCAAGGCGCATGGTCGAAGACAGTACGCAAGTACGGCGAGACCATGCAACGCCGCCATGGAGGCTCTATCGGCCGCTCAGCCCTTGCAGGCGAAACCGTATCTTGTCATCTCGCACCCGCGCTGCAGGCATTGCCGCTCATCGTAGCCGTGCGCGCGGCACTGCATCAGGGTTTCCTCGTAGCGCTGGCGGTAGGAGCGCTCGCCTTCGCGGACGTCGGCACGCGCTTCCGGCTCGCTGGGCTTGCCGACGCGGGTGCGCTTGTGTTTGGGCTTGGCCGCCGGCGGGACGTCGGTGGCGACCGGGACCACGGTGCGGTCTGCGAAGGCCGGGGTCTGCGTCTCGGCGGTGTTGGTGGCCGCGTCCGGACCCGACGCTGTGGCTGAATCTGCGCTTGGCGCCGAGCCCGAAGCAGTCAGCGCCCCGGCCGTTCCGCCGACCGCGCCTGCTCCCGAAGTGTCGGGTGAAGCCTGCTGCGCAGCAGGCGGCAAAGGCGCGGGCGCAGGCGCTTTTGCCACCGACGCCGGCACACCGACCGGCCGCAGCGTGTGCGCGTCCGGCGCCGGATTCGTGTTCGCCACCACCACCAGCGCGCCCTCGACCCGGCTTTGTTCGTAGAGCCACAGGCCGCCGCCCGCCACTAGGGCGAGCAGCACACCGGCCGCGCCCCAGCTTGCCAGGCGGCGTTTCCACTGTCCGTTCCACTCGGTCCGCTCCTGCAGCGCGGCATCGCGCGCCAGCCTTTCCCGCAGCCAGTCGGGATCGCCGCCGTCCGGCGCACCTTGCGGCCAGGCCGGCGCGGTGGTGTCGCCGAGCGGCACGGTGGTTGTACCCGAGGCCGTCGGTTGCGGCGCGAACCCGCGCGGATGGATGGGCCGCTGCACCGGCGGCGGCGATGGCGCATTGGGCGGCGACGCGGCCACCGGCGCTTGTGGCGGCGTGACCGCATGCGCCTGGACGCGCGCGGGCGATGGCACAGCCTCAGCGGCCTCCGCAGCTTCCGTCTGGCGCGGCCGCTGCCACACCGCCGGGCGCGCGGATGCGATCGGCCAGTCGGCTGACGCCGGGCTCTGCGCGGCAGCTGTTGTTGCAGTCTGCACCGTCGCCTGCGCCGGCGTCTGAGCAGCAGGCACGGCAGGCTGGGTGGCCTGGGGCGCCGCTCTGGACGGCGCCGAGCCACTTTCGTCGAAATCTTCCAGCAGTTGGGTCTTCATGGGCGATCGCATCGCTTCTGCGTTCAGGCCCCTCAGTTTACCGAATCCCCCACCGTGCCGGAGCGCGCCTGAACGCGGCGCGCCTGCTGCTCAGCCATAAAACTCAGCAGTAAAATCAGCGACTTACAGCGTCACCGAGACCTGCATGGCACTCTGGCGGAGCACCGGCAGACTCACCTCCAGCAGGCGGCGTTTCGCGTCCCAGCGGTAGGCCAGCGGCTTGCCGTCGGCCTGCACCGCGCGTGGCTTGCGAGCGACGTTGTGGACCTTCAGCGCAAAGCTGTGCGACGAAGCAGCGTAAGCGGCCCCGGCTTCCGGCGCCAGGCCGATCTCGAGCTTGCCGGCGTCGAGGCGGCTGCTGAAGCGCACCAGCTCGTACTTGCCGGCGGCGTAGGCATCCGGCGTTCTGCCGTCGTCGTCGTAGAGCTGGCCCGAGGAACTCGCTACGCCGGCGTCGTGCCAGTAGTGCAGTTCGAGCGCGCGGGTGCTGTAGTCGCGCGTGCTCTGCACCACCTTCGCCAGCGGCACGAAGGCGCCGGCGCGCACGAAAGTCGGGATGTGGCCGGGCACCGGGGTCACGACCTCAAGGATGCCGCCGCGGTGCGGCTGGTCGTCGTAGAAATCGAACCAGGTGCTGCCCTTGTTGGGGAAGTGGATCTCCTTGCGGGTCGCGCCGGGCTCGGTCACCGGCGCCACCAGGAAGCTCGGGCCCCACAGGTAGGTCGAGGCGATGCCTGCCGCGCCCTCCTCGTCCTGCTCCTCGAACAGCATCGGCCGCATCATCGGCATGCCGCTGCGGCTGTTCTCGAAGGCGATCGTGTAGTTATACGGCAGCATGGCGTAACGCAGGCGCACGGCCTCGCGCGCCAGGGCCTTGGTCTTCGGCTCGCGGAACACCGGCTCGGCGGCCACGTCTTCCTGCGCGTGCGGACGGAACACCGGCTGGAACACGCCGTACTGCAGCCAGCGCACGTAGAGCTCGTCGTCCAGCACCGGGCCGGCAAAGCCGCCCAGGTCCGAGTGCATGTAGGCCTGGCCCTGCATCCCCATCTGCAGCGAGATCTCCATCTGCGATTGCAGTCCGCCCCAGCCGCGGCTGACGTCGCCGGACCACGGGATCATGCCGAAGCGCTGCGAGCCCGAATAACCCGAACGCATCAGGATGAAGGGACGCTCGGCCGGGTAGTCGCGCGCATAGCCATCGTGGATCATGCGCGCCCATTCGTGGCCGTAGATGTTGTGCACCTGGTCGGCGCTGCCCGTGGCGTGCTGGGCTTCGGCGGGATGCATCTCCGGCTCGCCGAGGTCGCCCCACCAGCCGGCGACGCCGCCCGCTTTCAGTTCCTTGTAGATGTTCCAGAACCAGTCGCGCGCCTGCGGCTTGAAGACGTCGACCAGGCCGGTGTTCCCGAAATAGAAGTCGAAGGTGAACGGCTTGCCGTCCTTGCTAGTCGCCAGCACGCCCTGCTGCGCGGCTTCGTTCCAGCGCTTCGAGGTGGTGAGGACGAAGGGCTCGGTGATCACCACCGTCTGTACGCCCTTCTGCCTGAAGTCGGCCATCATCTTCTCGGCATGCGGGAAGCTGTCGCGGTCCCAGGCCAGGTTGCCCATCGTGCCCTTGACGGTCTTGCCGAACCAGTAGAGATCGAGCACGACGGCATCCAGCGGGATACCGTCGGCGATGAACTTGTCGACCACGGCGCGCGTCTCTGCCTCGTCGTGGTAGCCGAAGCGGCTGGCAAAATTACCGAAGGCCCAGCGCGGCGGCAGCGGCTGGCGGCCGGTCAGGCGCGTGTAGCCGTCCATGATCTGGGCCCAGTCGTCGCCGGCCACCACCTGGTAGGTCTTGGGCCCGCCGATGGCTTCGAAGCGCAGCGTGCCGTCCTTGCGGCTGTCGAGGTCGAGGTAGCCGGCCTGCGGATTGTCGAAGTGGATCGCGTAGCGCTTCGACGACAGCGCCATCGGAATACCATAACCCATCTGCTCGGCATGCGCGCCGAAACCGTAGGACGCCTTGTTATACAGCGGGAAGCGGTAGCCGCGACGGTTCATGCCGACCGCGCGCGAGCCGGCGCCGTACAGGGCTTCGCCGCCGTCGACGGCGAATTCGATCGATTCCAGCTTGTCGGCATGCGCATAGCCGCGCTTTTCCGCCACCAGCGGCTTGCCCTTGTAGCTGTAGCCGATGCGGAACGGCGACTTCTCGACTGTGACCGTGATGCCTTCGGTGGCCAGCACGATGCGCGCCGCGTCTTCCTTGACCTGGACCGGCACCTGGCCAGGCTGCAGCACTACCGCGTGCGACGCTTGCTGCGCCTTGCCGTCCTCGCTCGAGGGCACGAAGCTGGTCTCGACGATGTTGGCCGCGTAAGGCTTGATCAGGTAGCGGCCGTCGCTGGTGGCGATTTCGAAGCCCGTAGCGGCCTGCCTGAAGCCGAGGAAGTGGCGATCGGCGTTCTGGGCGTGGGCAAGTGGGCCGGCGGCCAGCGTGGCGAAGACGATGGCCAGGGCGGCCGTGAGGCGGGTGTGTTTCATGGTCTCGGGTTTGTGGTCGTGGTTCTTCCGAGAGCATGCCAGAATTCAGGCCGCTGAGGTAGTAAATTTACAGCATGGCCCACCCGAGCCAGAGAGAACCGATCCCCCACTCGGGCAGCACTTCCATAGTTTGACTACTGACGACGCTTGCGGCGCGCCGCCAGCAGGCCGGCTGCGCCCAGGCCCAGCAGCGCCAGCGAAGCCGGTTCCGGCACGTCAGCGGTCTTGGTGACGCCGATGTCGTCGATCAGGTAGTAGCTGTTAATGCCGATGCGCAGCGTATCGATGCCCGTGAAGTTGCCTACGATCTCGCGCCAGCTGTCGGAGGGCGAGCTCGCGGTCAGCGATGCCACGACCTTGCCATCACGCAGGCCGAAAATCGTCCCGCCAGCCTCGCCGACACTGAAAAAGTTCTTGATCCACAAACTGGTGAAAGTGAACGTGCCGCCGTCGTCGCGCGTGATTTCGCCGTAGCCACCGAAGTTGTTCAGGGCTGCGAAATCGCCGCCGTGTGCCGGACCATTCGTCGACCACGGGCCATCCGCGCTGACATCGATGTTGTACATGGTTTGATTAAAACGGAAACCGTCGATCGCGTAGTCCAGAGCGTTGACGTCGTAGCGCGTACCGGTGTTCTCGAAATCGATGATGGTGGCGAAGGCCGGCGTGGAGAGAACGGTGGCTGCGATGAGAGCAAGCAGGTTCTTTTTCATATTGTTTCCTAGTGCGGTTTGGATGCATTCCTTCAAGCAATACTCATGCCAGCAGGAAAATATCGAGCCCTAACAAGGAGTTACAAAATCCGGAGAACCTCACTGTAAAAAATCTCGACAGCTGCCAGGCTGGCGGCGGCGCCATTGCCGATCAGGTATCATCGCCCCATCCCGACTCATGAGGAACACGATGCGAATCGCCACCTTCAACGTCAACGGCATCAACAGCCGCCTGCCGGCCCTGCTGCAGTGGCTGGAAGAGACGCAGCCGGACGTCGCCTGCCTGCAGGAGCTGAAGGCGCCGCAGGAAAAATTCCCGGAGATGGAGATCCGCGCCGCCGGCTACCACCCGATCTGGCACGGCCAGAAAAGCTGGAACGGCGTCGCCATCCTGGCGCGCGGCGTGGAACCGCAGGAAGTCACGCGCGGCCTGCCGGGCGACCCGGCGGACGAGCAGAGCCGCTACCTCGAAGCGGCGGTGAACGGCATCCTGGTCGGCTGCCTCTATCTCCCGAACGGCAACCCGGCGCCGGGACCGAAATTCGAGTACAAGCTGCGCTGGTTCGAGCGCCTGCACAAGCGCGCCCAGGAACTGATCGACAGCGGCGCGCCGGTGGTCCTGTGCGGCGACTACAACGTGATGCCGACCGAGCTCGACGTCTACAAGCCGGAGCGCTGGCTCGACGACGCCCTGTTCCGCCCCGAGAGCCGCGCGGCCTGGTTCAAGCTGGTCGATCAGGGCTGGCTCGACGCGCTGCGCGCGACCCATCCGGACGAAGTGATCTACACCTTCTTCGATTACATGCGCGACGCCTTCGGCCGCAACGCCGGCCTGCGCATCGACCACCTGCTGCTCAGCCCGGCCCTGGCGCCGAAACTGAAGGCGGCCGGCGTCGACCGCGAGGTGCGCGGCCGCGAGAAGCCGAGCGACCACGCGCCGACCTGGGTCGAGCTGGACTGGCCGTAAACGCGCCGGCTCAGGCCGCGCGCCTGGGCTCCACCATCACCAGCCGCATCGCGCTCTCGGTGACGCTGTCGATGTCCGGGCTGTAGCCGTCCTCGATCCAGCGCAGCGCGATATGGATCACGCCGCCGACCACGCCGGCCAGCAGCAGCGGATCCGCTTCCTCGTCCTCCGGCCCGGACATGTGCGCCAGCTCGTCGCCGATCGCGCGCAGCGAAGCATCGAAAGCCTTGTCGACGGCCCGGCTCACGCCGCGGATCTCGACCAGGAACACGCGCGCCGAACGCGGGTCGCTGCGCAGCGCCGTGAAGTAGGCGCGCAGCATCGCGCGCGAGCGCTCGGTACGGTCCGCGCCCGCGGCTTGCGCCGCCTTCTGCAGCTCGCCGAACACCGAAAAGGTCACGGCGTTATAGGACTGGATCAGCAGGTCTTCGCTGTTGGCGAAGGATTCGTAGAAGTAGCGTTCGGTCAGGCCGGCCGCTTCGCAGACCGCCTTGACGGTCGCCTGGCGGTAGCCGCGTTCGCCGTACACCTCGATGGCGGCGGCGATCAGCTGGCTGCGCCGCTGCGCGCGGCGTTCATCCTGCGATACGCCGCGGTAGGGACGCGCTGTGGGGGTTTCTCGAGACATCCTTCTATTTTGCCACGGATTGTTGTCAGAACAAATGTGACAATGTACAGTGTCAACAAACGAAAACCACAATAAAGAGACACCATGCAATCTCCTTCCTTCCATCCAGAGGACGGCGCGCAGGCTGACGAACTGCTGGACGTGCTGATCGTCGGCGCCGGCCTGTCCGGCATCGGCGCGGCCTGGTACCTGCAGCAGCGCTGCCCGAACAAGCGCTATGCCATCCTCGAGGCGCGCGACGCCATCGGCGGCACCTGGGACCTGTTCCGCTACCCCGGCGTACGCTCGGACTCCGACATGTACACGCTGGGCTACGCCTTCCAGCCCTGGACCGCCGGCAAGGCGATCGCCGACGGCCCCTCGATCCGCGGCTACATCCGCGACACCGCGCGCGACAACGGCATCGACCGCCACATCCGCTTCAGGCACAAGGTGAACGGCGCGGCCTGGTCGAGCCAGGACGCCTGCTGGACCGTGCAGGCCCTGCACGACGGCGCGCCGGTCACGCTCCGCACCCGCTTCCTCTACATGTGCAGCGGCTACTACAGCTACGACGAAGCCTACCGTCCGGTGTTCGAAGGCGAGGACCGGTTCCAGGGCCGTATCGTGCAGCCGCAGTTCTGGCCGCAGGACCTCGACTACGCCGGCCGCGAGGTCGTCGTAGTCGGCAGCGGCGCCACCGCCGTGACCCTGGTGCCGGCCATGGCCGACAAGGCTGCGCACGTGACCATGCTGCAGCGCTCGCCGACCTACGTGGTCACGCGGCCGTCCGAGTACGGTTTCGCGAAACGCTTTCGCAGCTGGCTGCCGGAAAAGGCCGCCTACTGGGCCACGCGCTGGCGCGTCATCGTCGAGAGCATGCTGCTGTACCGCGTGGCGCGCAGCAAGCCGGACCTCGCCAAACAGAAGATCGTCGCCATGGCGCGGCACCAGCTGGGCAAGGACTTCGACGTCGCCACGCACTTCACGCCCGACTACAAGCCCTGGGACCAGCGCGTGTGCGTGGTCCCGGACGGCGACATGTTCAAGGCCATCCGCCAGAAGCGCGCCTCGGTCGTGACCGACCATATCGAACGCTTCACGGAAACCGGCATCCTGCTGAAGTCCGGCAAGGAGCTGGCGGCCGACGTGGTCGTGCTGGCGACCGGCCTGAAGGTCAAGGTGCTGGGCGGGGTCGCCGTCACCGTCGATGGCAAGCCTTTCCACGCCAGCGAAGCCATGTCCTACAAGGGCATGATGCTCAGCGACCTGCCGAACTGCGTGATGACCTTCGGCTATACGAACGCATCCTGGACCCTGAAGGCCGACCTCACCGCCGCCTACGTCTGCCGGCTGCTGCGCTACATGGACCGCAAGGGCATCGCGATCGCCGTGCCGCGCCGCGAAGCCGGGGTCGAACCCGAGCCCTTCCTGAACTTCACCTCGGGCTACGTCCAGCGCGCCAAGGGCGAGCTGCCGCAGCAGGGTTCGCGCCGCCCGTGGCAGGTCTACCAGAACTACCTGCAGGACATGATCACCATCCGCTACGGCCGTCTGTCCGACGGCGTCATGCACTTCGGAGCCAAAGGAGCACTGCCTTGAACCTCAGTAACCGGGTCGCCGTCATCACCGGCGCCGGCAGCGGCATCGGCCGCGCCACCGCACTTTCCATGGCCCGCCGCGGCTGCCACCTGGCGCTGGCCGACATCGACGAAGCGAGCGCGCTGGACACCGCACGCACCGCGCAGGCGCTGGGCGTGCGCGCCACCGCGCACCGCCTCGACGTCGCCGACCGCGCCGCCGTCGCCGCCTTTCCGGAAACCGTCAGGAGCGCACACAAGCGCGTCGACCTCCTGATGAACAACGCCGGCGTGGCGGTGGGCGGCACCTTCGAGCAGGTCAGCGAACAGGACTTCGACTGGCTGATGGAGATTAACTTCCACGGCGTGGTGCGCATGACGCGCGCCTTCCTGCCGCTGCTGCACAGCTCGGACGATGCCCGCATCGTCAACGTCTCAAGCATCTTCGGCATCATCACACCGCCCGGCCAGGCGGCCTACTCGGCCAGCAAGTTCGCAGTGCGCGGCTTCTCCAACGTACTGCGGCACGAGCTGGAGGGAACGGCTGTCGGCGTCTCGGTCGTGCATCCGGGCGGCGTGGCCACCTCGATCGCCAAGAACGCGCGCGTGCCGACCGGCGCGCACACCGAAGAGATCGCGCGCGGCCGCAAGGCCATGCAGAAGATGCTGCGCATGCCGCCCGAGCAGGCCGGCGAAATCATCGTGCGCGGCATCGAGAAGCGCCAGGCCCGCATCCTGGTCGGCAGCGACGCCAAGGCCGCCGCCTTCCTCGAACGCCTGGCGCCGGTCGGCTACTGGAACCTCCTGAAGAAAGCGATGAAACGATGAACATCCTCCTTGCCATCATCGGTATCCTTGCGGTCATCCTCGCCATGCTGGTCCTGTTCACCTGGTACACGGCGCGCAAGGTGGAAAGCCTGCTGCCGCCGAAGGGCCGCTTCGTCGACGTACCCGGCACGCGCCTGCACGTCCGCGACTTCGGCGAGGAGCATCCCGGGCGCCCGGCCATCCTGATGATCCACGGCCTGGCCGGCCAGCTCTCGCACTACACCTATGGCGTGGCAGGCAAGCTGGCCGCCCGCCACCGCGTGATCGTGGTCGACCGCCCGGGTTCGGGCTATTCGACCCGCGCGCCGGAAACGCCGGCGGACTTGTCGACGCAGGCGGCGGCGATGGCGGCGCTGATCCGCAACCTGGCGTCGGGGCCCTGCTTCGTGGTCGGCCACTCGCTGGGCGGCGCGGTGGCGCTGACGCTGGCGCTGGAGCATCCGCAGCAGGTGGCCGGGCTGGCCCTGCTGGCGCCGCTGACCCATATCCGCGAGGACGTGCCGCCGGTGTTCAAGGGGCTGACGATCGAATCGCCCTTGAAACGCAAGCTGGTCGCGTGGACGCTGGCGATCCCGGCGTCGATCAAGAACAGCAAGGCCACGCTGGACATGGTGTTCGGGCCGGAAGCGGTGCCCAAGGATTTCGCGACCAAGGGCGGCGGCCTGCTCGGCCTGCGTCCATCGGCCTTCCTGTCGGCGTCAAGCGATCTGCAAGCCTTGCCGGAGCGCCTGCCGCTGGTGCAGGCGCGCTACGGCGAGCTGCGCGTGCCGGTCAGCATCCTGTACGGGAAGGACGACCGCATCCTGGACTGGAAGGCCAACGGCCAGGCCCTGGTCGACAAGGTGCCGGGCGCGCGCCTGGAGCTGGTCGAGGGTGGGCATATGCTGCCGATCACGCAGGTGGAGGGGACGGCGGCGTTTATCGAGACCGCTGTCGAAAGCCTGTCGGCCGGCGCCGCACGCGACGCTGCCGCAAGATAGTTGCAGAACTTGGGTCCCCGCCTGCGCGGGGACGACGGCAAGATCAGGCCGGCGCCGTGGCGTCGGCCAGCACCGCATTCAGCGCGGCCAGGTCGTAAGGCTTCCTCAGTACCACCGCATCCGGCCAGTTGTTCACTTCCCCTTTGCCGGTCGCGAACACGATACGGATCCCCGGCGACAGTACGCGCGCCTCGGCGGCCAGCATGTCGCCCGACATCCCGGGCAGCTGTACGTCGGTGATCAACAGGTCCGATTCGTTCGAGATCAGCGCCAGCGCTTCCTCCGCGGTGCCGGCCGAGCGCACCTCATGGCCCAGGTGCATCAGCAGCGCCTCGGTCGCATCGCGGATTTCTTCCTCATCCTCGACCAGCACGATGCGCAGCGATGCGCTTTCTTCGCCATCCCCGCGCGGTTGATGCACGGCGGCTTCGCCCAGCGTACGGCCGCGCTGGTTGGCCAGCACCTGGCGGATGCGGCGCGCCAGGCTTTCGCGGGTGTAGGGCTTGCCGAGCAGCTCGACGCCCGGATCGAGGCGGCCGCCGTGCACGATCGCATTTTCGGTGTAGCCCGAGGTGAACAGCACCGCCAGGTTCGGCAGGCGCTCGCGCGCCATGCGCGCCAGTTCGGGGCTGCGCAAGGTGCCGGGCATGACGACGTCGGTGAACAACACGTCGATCGGCACGCCGGACTCCACCACCGCCAGCGCACTGGCGGCATCGGCCGCCTTCAGCACGCGGTAGCCGAGATCGGTCAGCATCTCCACCACGGTGGTGCGCACCGCTTCGTCGTCCTCGGCCACCAGGATGGTCTCGGTGCCGCCGACTGCCTGCTGGGGCTCGACGACCGGCGCCAGCGCCTCCTCGGCGGCCAGGGTGCGCGGCAGGTAGATCTTGACCGTCGTGCCCTGCCCCTGCTCGCTGTAGATCTTGACGTGGCCGCCGGACTGCTTGACGAAGCCGTACACCATCGACAGGCCCAGCCCCGTGCCCTTGCCCTCGTCCTTGGTCGAGAAGAAGGGTTCGAAGGCCTGGCGCAGGACCTCCGGCGCCATGCCGGCGCCGGTGTCGGTCACGCCGATCATCACGTACTGGCCGGGCGCCACGTCGGCGTGGTTGCGGCAGTACAGGTCGTCCAGCACCGCGTTGTTGGCTTCGATCGTCAGCCGGCCCATGCCGCTCATCGCGTCGCGCGCGTTGATGGCCAGGTTCAGCACCGCGTTCTCGACCTGGGCAACGTCGACGGCGGTGTTCCACAGCCCGCCGGAGATCACCAGCTCGACCTCGATCTCTTCGCCCAGCGAGCGGCGCAGCATGTCTTCCATGTGCATGATGACCCGGCTGATCTTGACCACGCGCGGCTCGAGCGGCTGGCGCCGGCCGAAGGCGAGCAGGTAGCTGGCCAGCTTGGCGCCCTTCTCGACCGCCGAGCGAGAATTCGCGACCCAGCGCTGCAGCTCGGCGCCTTCGCAATGCACCTCGAGCAGCTGCAAATTGCCGGAGATGATCTGCAAGAGGTTGTTGAAGTCGTGGGCCACGCCGCCGGTCAGCTTGCCGATGGTCTCCATCTTCTGCGACTGCTGCAGCGCCAGTTCGGTGCGTCGGATCTGCTCGGCCTGTTCGCGGTCGGCGGTGATGTCGCGCCCGATCGCGTGGATGAAGGCGGCGTCCGGCGCGGCCGACCAGGACAGCAGGCACCAGCTGCCGTCCTTGCGGCGGTAGCGGTTCTCGAACTTGTAGACGTAGTGGCCGGCGCCCAGCGAGGCCATTTGCGCCAGCGTGGATGCCTGGTCGTCCGGGTGCACCAGCTCCATGAAATTGCGGCCGACGACATCAAGCTCGCTCCAGCCCAGCAGCGAAGCGAAGGCCGGGCTCACCGCCTCGACGCGGCCGTCGAAGCCGGCCACCAGCATGATGTCCTTCGACAGGCGCCACATGCGGTCGCGCTCCGCGGTGCGCTGCGCCACCTGCTGTTCGAGGCTGGCGTTCAGCAGGGCGAGCCGCTGTTCGTCCTGCTTGCGGTCCTCGATGTCGGTGTTGGTGCCGACCCAGCCGCAGATCGCTGATCCATCTTCGCCCTCGGCTTCGCGCAGCGGCACCGCGCGGCACAGGTGCCAGCGGTAGGTGCCGTCGTGGGCGCGTAGACGCATTTCCGCTTCGTAGGTCGAGCCCGACGCCACCGCGATCGCCCAGCGCGTCGTCACCTCGGGCAGGTCGTCCGGGTGCACGATCGCGGTCCAGCCGGTGCCGCCCAGTTCCGCCAGGGTGAGACCGCTGTAGGCGTAGGCATGGTCGTTGAACCAGTCGTTCCGGCCGTCGGCGCTGGCGCTCCAGACCTGGTGCGGCATGGCCTGGGCGAAGCTGTGGAAACGGGCATCGCTCTCGCGCCGCGCCTGTTCGGCCTGCACGCGCTCGGTCACGTCGTGGCCCTGCACGAACACGCCGCTCACGCTGCCGTCTTCACCGCGCAGCGGCTGGCAAGTGAAATCGATGTAGTAAAGGCGGCGCTGGGTGCCACCCTGCGACAGCCACAGCGGCGCCGATGTCGCGGCAAAGGGTTCGCCGCTGCGGTAGACGCGGTCGAGCTGGTCGACGAAGCCCTGCGGCACGGTTTCCGGCAGCGCCGTACGTACCGGCATGCCCAGCACCGGGCGCTCGCCGATCAGGCTGCTGTAAGCGGTGTTCACCAGGGCGAACACGTGCTCCGGCCCGGTCAGCTGCGCGACGAAGCCGGGCGCCTGCTGGAAGATGGCGCGCAGGCGGCTGTGCTCGACGTCGAGGCCGGCCTCCGCCCTGACCTTCGCGGTGCTCTCGATCACGACCGCCATCACGCCGAGCACGGTGCCGTCATCGTCGGCCACCGGCGAGTAATCGAGGTCGAACCAGCACTGCGCCGGCCGGCCGTCGCGCTCCAGCGTCATCACCTGCTCGCGATAGGACAGCGTGCCGCCGCCCAGCACCACGTTCAGCACGTTGGTATTGAAGGCGGCGGCCTCCGGCCAGGCTTCGCACACGGGCGCACCGAGCATGGCCGGGTGGCGCGAGGCGGCGATGGCCGCATAGCCGGCGTTATAGATCATTACGCCTTCACGCCCCCACAGGGTGGCGATCGGAGCCGGCGAGCGCAAAACCAGTTCGACGGTGGTGCGCATCGCGGCCGGCCAACTGCCGATCGGCCCCAGGCTGGTGGCGGCCCAGTCGTGGCCGTCGATCAGTTTGCCGAGAATCCCGCCGTCACTGCCGAAGGTCCTGGCCGGGGCTGCGTCGCGCATCGCCATCTTGTCAATATGCCTATACTTTTTTGAAGTCAGCAATTGTAATGGGTTTGCGGATTACAGGAAACACGATTCAAAAACTAAGTGACATGAGGAATTCTCAGTTTAGACTAGTGAAATACTGACAATAAAACGCGAAGGAGACTTCCATGCGCCGTCCCCTGCTCGGCATCGCCGCGCTCCTGCTCGTTGCCGCCGGCCGGCTGATGCTGGCGCCGGCGCAGGCCGATCCGGCGCAGCGCAGTTCTGCGCAATTCAGTCCCGTGGCCTGGCAGGCGCCGGCCAATCCCGGCTATACCGGCATGTATGCAGCGAACACCCGGCTGGCGCGCCTGTCGACAATCTCCCTGGACGGCGCGTCCGGCCCCGAGCACATCGCGCTCGGACCGGACGGCTATGTGTACGCGGCGGTGGCTGGCGGCAGCGTGCTGCGCATGCGGCCGGACGGCAGCGGCCGGGAAGTCTGGGCCCAGACCGGCGGCCGCGTACTCGGCTTCGAGTTCGACCGCGAAGGCCGCATGATCGCCGCCGATGCCCTGCGCGGCCTGGTGGCGATTGCGGCCGAGCCGCCCCATCACGTCAGCGTGCTGGCCGACCGCATGCCGGATGGCGAGCCGATCCGATTTCCGGACGCGGTCACGATCGCGCCCGACGGCAGCGTCTATTTCACCGACGCCAGCCGGCGCTTTTCGCCGCGCGAACATGGCGGCCCCTTCGAGGCCAGCCTGCTCGACTTCCTGGAGCACCAGCCGACCGGCCGCGTGCTGGTCTACCGGCCGGGACGCGGCGTCGAGGTGGTGGCCGACGGCCTGTCCTTCGCCAACGGCATCCTGATGTCGCAGGACGGCAAGTCCGTGTTCGTGGCGGAGTCGGGCAATTACCGGGTCTGGCGCATCGCCGCGAATGCGCGCGGGCTCGACCTGCGGCACGGCCCATCGGACCAGGCGAAGGTGCTGCTGGCCGATCTGCCCGGCTTCCCCGACAACCTGATGCGCGGCATGGACGGACGCATCTGGCTCGGCCTGGCCAAACCGCGCACCGCTTCCGCCGACGCGACCGCCGGCCACCCCTTCCTGCGCAAGCTGGCGCTGCGCCTGCCGCGCTTCCTGTGGCCGGTCCCGCCCGCCTACGGTCATGTATTAGCCTTCGACGAGGACGGCAAGGTGCTCGCCGACCTGCAGGACCCGGCCGGCGCCTATCCGGATACCACCGGCGTGCTGGAAACCGCCGACCGCCTGTATATCCAGAGCGTGCATGCGGAAGGCATCGGCTGGCTGCCAAAGGCCCGCGCACGCTTGCCGTAGTCGACACGGCTTCGCTGCAACGCGTGCTAGTGTCTTGGCCTGTAGCTGCGGGCGAATGCCGCCTTACCCAGGTGCATTCGTGCTGCAGAGCAGCAGAAAAAAAGTCCTGCAAAGCATGCGTGTGCGGCCCTGCGCCAATTAATATGTTTTCTGCTGTACACACCTTTACCAAAGGAAAAGTGAACTATGAGCCAGAGTCAACCTCTGTCGCTGCATGTCCCGGAGCCTACCGGCCGCCCGGGTTGCAAGACTGATTTTTCGTATCTCGGCGTGAACCCGGCCGGCGTTGTGCCGCGCCCGCCTGTCGACGCCACTTACCAGGACACCGCGCAGATCGCTTCCGGGCTGATCCGCGTCCTCGACGATAACGACGAGGCGGTCGGTCCGTGGGCGCCGGAGCTTGGCAAGGAGACGCTCCTGTCCGGCCTGCGCACCATGATGAAAACCCGCATCTTCGACGCGCGCATGGTCATCGGCCAGCGCCAGAAGAAGATGTCGTTCTACATGACCTCGCTCGGCGAGGAAGCCATCGGCACCGCCCACGCGCTGGCGCTGAAGGACGGCGACAT
>Ga0308166_1000641_pt1 | contig 44713 bp, 42 predicted proteins | sample PhyCR2_2_FD_202137 | JGI IMG/M metagenome (GOLD analysis project Ga0308166, IMG submission 202137) | Phyllosphere microbial communities from UC Gill Tract Community Farm, Albany, California, United States - DLSLCC.R2 | ecosystem: Host-associated > Plants > Phyllosphere > Unclassified | place...
CGTGGTCCTGCTCGTGGTGGGCGGCAACGGACCGTGGCTGGTGCACTTCATACTGCCGCCCGCGTGGGTGGAACGGATGACGGGCAACGCCGCCTTCTGGGTCATGAGCATCCTGGTCCTGCCCGCCGCGGTGTGGGGCCTGCGCTGGATGTATCCGGCCGGCGGCGACGCTTTCCTGGCGCGGCGCGGCGACCAGATCAGGCGCCTGAACCACTTCGCCTTCCGTACGGAACAACGACAGCCCATGCCCGACGGTATGGTGTGGCAAGGCAACTTGTCGTTGTACCGCGTCGCGCTGCGTTGCGAGCGCCGGCGCGCCGATCCGGGCACGATGCTGATGCATGCGCTGGGACCGATGGCGCACTGGACTTCCTGGGGCGGCGCCATCGTCGTGGTCATGGTCGTCAGCGTCGTCGTGCACATCGTGCTGGCCGTGCCGCGCGGCGCGGCGGCGCAATCGTTCGCCGGCGTGTTACTGGACGCCGGGCCGGCCATGATGGCGCTCGTCGTCGCATTCAGCACGGCCCAGTATGGCCAGCAGCTGCGCCGCACGCACGGCGAGCAGGCCTTGTTGCGCCTGACGCCGCTGGCCGGCAATGCCGCCCTGCTGAACCGGCGCCTCGCCACGCGGCTGCTGCGTCAGGCGCTCTCGGTGTGGGTGTTGTTGACGGCAGCCTTGACGGGCGCGTCGTTCATGGCAGGCATGGGACCGGATGGGCTGCTGCGCCAGCTCGGCCTGTGCAGCCTGGCCGGGCAGGTGGCGATGATGGGACTGCTGGGCGATTACGCGAGCGTCCGCGGCGGCTGGAACCTGGCCCTGGGCCTGCGCGCTGGCGCGTATGCCCTCGTGCAGGCGCTCGTGGCTGTGGCCCTCGGCAAGCTGACCGGCACCACGGCCTGGCCGTGGCTGATCGAACTCTCGCTGGCCGTCTGCCTCGTGCAACTGCGGCTCGACTGGAAGCGCATGCTCGCCGCGGCGCCGGCCTTCCCGGCAGGCCGGCTGGGTTGATCAGTGCCCGCGCTTCTGCACGAGCGCCGTGCCGATGCCGTGGCGGTGGCCTTCGCTGACCGCCGTCACGGTGCCGTCGGGATTGAACACGATCGCGTTGGCGGCGCCGATCTCCTCGGGCTTCGCTTCCCACTTGTGGCCGAACTGTTCCAGCGCCTGGGCCTGCGGGGTGCCCGCAAAACCCGGTTCGACCGAGGTCTCTTTCGCGTTGCGCTGCGATAGGCGGGGCGCGTCGATGGCCTGGTCCATCGTCATGCCGAGGTCGATGTAGTTGACGATCGTCTGCAGCACCGTCGTGATGATCGTCGCGCCGCCCGGGCTGCCGATGGTGAAGGCGGGCTTGCCGTCCTTGAAGGCGAGCGTCGGCGCCATGCTGCTGCGCGGGCGCTTGCCCGCTTCGGGGACGTTCGGCGCCGGCCCCGTGAAATCGAAGTCGGTCATCTCGTTATTCAGCAGGAAGCCGTAGCCCGGCACGACGATGCCGCTGCCGCCCCACGACTCGATCGTGAACGTGTAGGCCACGACGTTGCCCCATTTGTCCGACACCGTCAGGTGCGTCGTGTGCGTGCCTTCTTTCATGATCAGGTTCTGCTGCGGGCGCAGCGGAAAGCTCTGGTCGTTCTCGTACAGGAAGGCGTCGCCGGCGGGGACGACGCCCGCCGCGCGGTCCGGCCGGATCAGCGAACGGCGCTGCGCGGCGAACTGCTTCGACAGCACGCCTTCGATCGGCGCGTCGACGTATTCCGGGTCGCCGAGGAAGGCGTTGCGGTCGGCGAAGGCGAGGCGGCTCGCTTCCAGGTACAGGTGTTCGACGTTCGCGCGCGGCATCGCCTTCATGTCGAAGCCTTCCAGGATGTTGAGCGCTTCGGCCACCGTCACGCCGCCGCTGCTGGGCGGCGGCATGCCGTAGATGTCGTAGCCGCGGTAGGTGGAGCGGATCGGCTGGCGGATGCGCGCCTCGTAATTGGCCATGTCCGCGAGGCTCATCGTGCCGGGGCGGACCTGGACGCCGGCCGTGACGGGCGGGCGGTTGACGGCGGCGACGACGGCCTGCGCCAGCGGGCCTTCGTAGAACACCTTGTAGCCTTTCGCCGCCAGCTCGCGGTAGGCCTTGGCGAGGTCCGGATTTTTCACGACGGTGCCGGCCAGCAGGGCCTTGCCGTTCTTGAGATACAGCTTGCTCGTCGTCTCGAACATGCCGAATTTTTTCTCGTTCTCGACGATCAGGCCGTGCATGGTGTCGCTGACGGGGAAGCCTTTCGTCGCGACCTGGATCGCGGGCGCCAGCACCTGCTTGAACGACATCGTGCCGTAGCGCTCCAGCGCCTCGTGCCAGCCGCGCACGGTGCCCGGCACGCCGACCGATGCGCCGCTGGCGACGGCCGTGTCGAAATCGATCGCCTTGCCGTTTTCCTGGAAGACGGAAGGACTGAACGACGCGGGCGCCGTCTCGCGGTGGTCGATGGTGACGACGCGCTTGTCCTTGGCGAGGTACACGACCATGAAGCCGCCGCCGCCGATGCCGCAGCTGAACGGATCGGTAACGCCCAGCGTGGCCGCCGCCGCGACGGCCGCGTCGATGGCATTGCCGCCCTTGTTGAGGATCGCGAGCGCGGAGGCCGACGCCTTTTCGCTGATCGTGGCGACGGCGCCGCCGGTGCCCGTCGCGACCGGGGTCTTGGCCAGCGCGAGCGGCGGTGCCAGGACGATGGAGAGGATCAGGCCGCAGGCGAGGGTTTTGGCGGAAGTGGTCGACGTGGTCATTTGGCGGAGATCTTGAGCGTGACGGGAATGATGTCGCTGGGGCGCAGCGTGCCGGCCGCGCGCGCGGGCGGGATCGCGGACGTGTCGAGCGTGACGCGGGCCCCGTGCAGCGACGCGGGCGTGGCCGTCGGCTGGTCGGGACCGAGCGTGAATTCTTCGGCGCCGTTCGGGCCGTCGATGAGGAAGCGGAAAATCAGCCGTCCGGCCCAGACGCAGCGCGTGTTCGCGGGACAGCGGCTGTCGCTGTAACTGTCGTACGTGAGCACGGTGCCGCGCGCGAGGACGACGCTTTGCTCGGGCCGGAGCGGGTACACGGCATCCTGTGGCGGAGGAGCGGCGCAGCCGGCCAGGATCGGCATCGACACGGCCGCCGCGAGGGCGGCCAGGGACGGCAGTTTCATGGAACGTCCGGTTGTTGGTGTGAAACCAATCATAGCAAAATCGCCAGTCGAGGCCGGCGCGCTTGCCGCTCGGTGGCGCTCAAACGAGCGGGTAGCGCTGGAAGACCGGCAGTGTTTCCGCGCGCGCGGTCCAGGCGGCCAGGTGCGGGAAGTCATCGGGCTTCACGATCTGCGCCACGTTCAACTGGACGAACGACCACGTGACGGCGGCCGTGACGGCGGCCTGGTCGAGTGCGTCGATGTCGAACGCGTCCGTCTCTGCTTCCAGCAGCCTGAGCGCGGCGAACAATTGCTGCTGCACGCGGTCGAGCCACGGCTGGTGCTGCTTTTCCTGCGGGCGCAGCGAATACTCGTAGACGATCTGCGCCGTCTTTTCGCACGCCGCCAGCGCCGGGCCGATGGCACGCAGCGCCCTGGCCCGCGCGGCCGGGGCGGCGGGCAGCAGGGAGTTTCCCGCCAGCGCGTCGCCGTAGTCGAGCATCAGCGTGGAATCGATCAGGAAGGAACCGTCGTCCAGCACGAGCGTCGGCGCCTTGACGGTCGGATTGATGGCAGAGAATTCGTCGAAGTTGCGGAACACGGACAGCGCCTTGTGTTCGAACGGAATGTTCTGCAGGTCGAACGAGATGGCGACGCGGCGGACGAACGGCGAATCGAGCATGCCGATGAGTTGCATGGGATCTCCTGGTGGGTTGCGGTGGTCTTCCATTCTATTTCCTTCTGGACAATGATGTGCGTTATGCATCATGACTTGACGATGCGCGTCCGCCAGCGCATATTTGAAATCGATTTCATACATGGGGAACAGGATGGGAAAGCCGGCACTTTCCACGCCGCGTGTGATTGCCATCGACCTGCTGCGCGGCCTGGCCGTGATGGGCATGATCATGGTCGCGTACGCCGGCGGCTGGGACCGGCGCTTCACGTTCCTGACGCATGCCGACTGGCGCGGCTTCGCCATCGCCGACATGATCTTTCCCGCCTTCCTGTTCTGCGCCGGCGCCGCGCTGCCATATGCGCTCGCGCGGCGCGCGGGGCAGGGCAGGACGGCCCTCGTCGGCCACGTGCTGCGCCGCTCGGCCGTGCTCGTCGCGCTCGGCGTCGTGCTGAACCTGCTGCCGGGCTTCGACTTCGCCCACGTCCGGCTGCCGGGCATCCTGCAGCGCATCGGACTGTGCTATGCGATCGTGGGCACGGGCAGCGTGCTGGCGTTGCGGCGCGACGGCCTGCGCGTCCTGGTGCCGGTGGCGGCCAGCGTGGCGCTGCTGGCCGGCTATGCCGCGCTGCTGCTCGCGTGGGATGCGCCCGGCTGCGGGCGCGCGTGTTTCGACTCCATGCATGCGCTGCCGGCCGTCGTCGACCGCGCCGTGTTCGGCGTCGCGCACCTGTGGCCGTGGGGGACGACCGGCGCCGTCGTCACCTTCGATCCGGAAGGTCTCGTGTCCACCCTGGGCGCGCTCGTCAACGTGCTGTTCGGCGTGGCGGCATCGCTGCTGTTGATGCGGTCGCACAAGCGCGCCACGCTGACGGCCCTCGCCATCGCCGGCGTGACCTGCCTGCTGGCCGGCTTCCTGCTCGATCCGCTCGTGCCCATGGTGAAAAAACTGTGGACGCCCAGCTTCGCGCTGGCGTCCGGCGGGTTCACGCTGCTGTCGCTGCTCGTGCTGATGCGCGTCGTGCCGCCCGGCCAGGAGGCGCCCGCGTGGACCCGGCCGGTGCTCGCCTTCGGCACCAATGCGACGCTGGCCTTCGTCGGCATCACATTGATCGATACGGTGATGCAGCTGCCGCTCGGGGCGGGCAGCTTGCACGACCTGCTGGCCGCGTGGCTGGCGCAGGCGATTCCCGAAGCGCGGGTGGCCTCGGCCGCGTATTCGGCGTTGCTGCTGCTCGTGCTGGGGGCGGGGCTGTGGCAGCTGTTCAAGCGGCGCATCGTCATCCGGATCTGAAGTATGCTGGCGCTCTTGGACCCGACAGGAGGCTGGACATGACACGTTTGACCGCAGCGGATTTCGACCCCGAGGTACTGAAACTGTTCGATGGCTATGTGCACGGCCGCGTGTCGCGCCGCGATTTCCTGTCGCGTGCCAGCCGCTATGCCGCCGGCGGCACGACGGCCGCGGCGTTGCTGGCGCAGTTGTCGCCGTCGTTCGCCGCGCCGCTCGTCGCGCCCGCGGACGCGCGCCTGAAGACGCGGTACGTCGACTTCCCGTCGCCGCAGGGCTATGGCAAGGTGCACGGCTACCTGGCCGAGCCGGCGCACGCGAAAGGAAAGCTGCCGACGATCCTCGTCGTGCACGAAAACCGCGGCCTGAATCCGCACATCGAGGACGTTACCCGCCGCGTCGCGCTCGACGGCTATGTCGCCTTCGCCCCGGACGCGCTGTACCCACTGGGCGGCTATCCGGGCGACGAGGACAAGGCCCGCGAACTCTTCCCCAAGCTCGACCAGGCCAAGACGCGCGCGGACTTCATCGCCGCCTTTCATGCGCTGGCCGCGCTGCCGCAGGGTACGGGCAAGGTGGGCGTGGTGGGCTTCTGCTACGGCGGCGGCCTCGCCAACTACCTCGCGACGCAGCTGCCGGACCTGGCCGCCGCCGTGCCGTTCTACGGCATGCAGCCGCCCGCGGCCGACGTCGCCCGCATCCGCGCGCCCCTGCTGATCCACGACGCCGGCAAGGACGAGCGCATCCTGGCCGGCTGGCCCGCGTACGAGGCCGCGCTGAAGGCGAACCGCGTCGACTATCAACACTTCGTCTACCCGGGCGTGGAGCACGGTTTTAATAACGACACGACGCCGCGCTACGACGAAGCGGCCGCGACACTGGCGTGGGGCCGGACGATGGCGTTCTTCAAGGCGAAGCTGGCGTAGCGGCGCGTTTGATAATTGGTGAGTCTTTCGCTCGTCCGGCCGTGCTATCGTGCCCTCCGCACCATATCGTCAATGACTTGTGGAGAGAACGTTGAAGATGCTGTTGAGTTATTTCAAGCGCCCACCCCCGGTGTTGGACAAAGACGAGGCAGCCGACGCTCCCGAACCTGCCGTGGCAACGCCCGAGGTGCCCGACGCGCCCGACGCCGACGGCCCCGGTCACGTGACGACGGACATCGGCGGCAAGCACTACCGTATCGAGTCCGACGACAACTACCTGGACCACATCCGCGGGGTATTCGAACCCCACATGGTCCAACTGTTCGATTCATTGGTGACACCGTCCGACACCGTCCTCGACATCGGGGCCAATATCGGTTGCACGTCGATCCTGTTCGGCAGCCGCGCGCGCCGGGTCGTCAGCTTCGAACCGTCCCCGACCACGTTCGGGTTCCTGAAAAAGAACCTGGACGCATCGGGATTGAACAACGTGACCGCGCTGAACCTCGGGCTTGGGAAAACTGAAGGGCGTTTCGAGCTGACGTTTTCCGCCAATAACCGTTCAGGTGGATTCGTATCGAACAAGATGCAGGCATCGGCGGGGCACCAGGTCGAGGCGATCGAGATTGCCCAGGGCGATACGTTCATCAAGGGCGCCAACCTGGACGGCGTCGATTTCATCAAGATCGATGTCGAAGGATTCGAGCGCGACGTCATCGAAGGCCTGCGCGACACGCTGTCGACCTGCAAGCCGACGGTCACCCTCGAACTGAACCATTGGTGCCTGAACGTATTCCAGCGCATCCCCATCCCCGATTTCTTCGATTTCCTGAGAGGCGTCTTCCCTTACCTGTACGCGGTCGACATGGACGACATCCGCGACCTCCACAATGGCGACGATGCCTACCACGTCATGTATCACCACGTCGTCGGCGGCTTCAGGTATCCGAACATCGTGGGCGCCTTCGACCCGGCCAGGCTCCAGGCATTCGCCGGCAAATTCGGGCGCACGATTTCGTAAACGGCATGCCCAAAAAACAAAAGGCACCCTCGGGTGCCTTTGTCGTTGGGCCGCAAACGGCTTACACGTAAGCCGCCAGCGCGGTTTTCATCTTCTTCAGCGCGGCCGATTCGATCTGGCGGATGCGCTCGGCCGACACGCCGAATTCCTCGGCCAGCGTGTGCAGCGTGGCGCCCGAGCCGTCGTCGTTGGCCAGCCAGCGCGCTTCCACGATGCGGCGCGAGCGCGGGTCGAGTTTCGACAGGGCCGTTTCCAGGCCTTCCGATTGCAGGCGCACCACTTCTTCGGCTTCCAGGACCTTGGTCGGCTCCTGCTGGTCCGAGGACAGGTAGGCGATCGGCGAGAACTTGTCGTCTTCGTCGTCGGTCGGCGCTTCCAGCGCGATGTCGCGGCCGGACAGGCGCGTTTCCATCTCGATCACTTCTTCGCGCTTCACGTCGAGCATCTTGGCCAGGTCGTCGACTTGCTGCGGCGACATGGCATCTAGGCCCTGCTTGTTGCTGCGCAGATTGAAGAACAGCTTGCGCTGCGCCTTGGTCGTTGCAACCTTGACCAGACGCCAGTTCTTCAAGATGTATTCGTGCATCTCGGCCTTGATCCAGTGCATCGCATAGGACACGAGGCGGACGCCCTGGTTCGGGTCGAAACGCTTGACTGCCTTCATCAGGCCGATATTGCCTTCCTGGATCAGGTCGGCGTGCGGCAGGCCATAGCCCAGGTAGCCGCGCGCGATCGACACGACCAGACGCAGGTGCGACAGCACCAGTTTCTGGGCCGCGTCCAGGTCATTCTTTTCCTGCAGGCTCTTAGCCAGAGAAACTTCTTCCTCGTGGGACAGCATCGGCAGGCGGTTCACTGCCGAGATATAGGCGTCGATATTACCGAGATTGCCACTGAAACCCAGTCCCAGTGCACGATTGCCGGCCGGAACCAATGCGGATTGTGCGGACATAGTCACTCCCTCGTAGATAAACTGCTGCATCGTCTCGCCATCTCCAGAGCCCCGAAGGCGCAGCTGGCTGGCTTGTTGTCGGGATGCTGACGGTGCTATCAAAACCATTTCCCGCGATAGTCTGACGTAATATTAGCACTCTCTTGAGGTGAGTGCTAGGCGCCACCATATCCCTTACGATGGGTTTAAGTTTCATTAAAGTATTGCCCGCAGGAATCAGAAAAACGGGTTCGATTCAACTGTAGAGCAGGTACGAGCGGTTCAGTTGATGCGGCTCAAATGTGGCGCTCGTACCGTTTGAAATCGGTAGAAGACAGGTTAGGCGACACGTGCTGCGCTTTCTGTTGGCTGGCGCACGTTGCCATGTAGGTGAATGCCTCGCGTCCGCTGCCGGATTTGACTGGCCAGCAGCGGACGGGTTCACGGAACGGGAGAAAAAAGACTGCTTACTTGAGCCGCGCCAGATGCCTCTGCACCGACAACATGGCCCCGACCAGCCCCAGGCCGGCACTGATCGCCAGCAAGGCCGCCATGCCCAGCGGCGGCAGGGGCGTCAGCTGGAATTCCGACGCGTACAGCCGGGCGAACTCGGCGATGGCCGTGTTCAGCGGACGCAGCGCCAGCGCAACGGCCCCCAGCGCCACCGCACCCGCGCACAGGCCCAGCAGGGCGCCCGTGTAGTAGAACGGGCGGTGGATGAAGTTGTCGGTCGCGCCCAGCAGTTTCGACACGGCAATTTCCTCTCGCTGTGTCAGCACCTGCAAACGGATCGTGTTGAACACGACGGCGATCACGACGACGCCCAGCGTGATCGCGAGCAGCAGCAGCGCCAGGCGCAGCACGCCCAGCAGGGCGGCGAGGCGCTTGACCCAGGCCGAGTCGACCTGCACGGAGTCGACATCCGGCAGGGCGCGCATCTGCTCGGCCAGGCCGTCCACGCGCGCGGCGTCGGCGCCGCTGGCGAAGCCTTCCAGCTTCATCACATAGCTGTCCGGAAGCGGGTTGTCGCCCAGCGTTTCGATCACGTCGGTGAGACCGCTCTTTTCCTTGAGGCTGGCCAGCGCCTGTTCGCGCGGCACGAAGCTGACTTTCGCATGGCTGCCGCGCAGGATCTGCTGCAGCTGCGGCGCGAGGGCCTGGGCCTGGTCGCGCGGGGTGTCGGTCTTGAGGAACAGGCTGATTTCCGGATCGACGGACAGCTCTTCCGATAAAGGACGCGCGTTGTCGAGCAGGGTGACGCCGGCGAAGGGCAGGGCCAGCGCGACGGCGACGACGAGCACGTTGAACAAAAAGCTGCCCGGCGCCTTGCGCACGTGGGACAGCGCGGCGCCGAAGGCGAAGCGGTGCTGGCGGAACCAGACGTTCATGCGCCACCTCCCGTCACATGGCCGTGTTCGAGGCGGATCACGCGCGCGGCGCTGTCCAGGATCTGGTCGTCGTGGGTCGAGATGACGCACGTGACGCCCACGGCGTGGAATGCGTGCAGCGCGTCGATGACCTTGTCGGCCGCGGCGCGGTCGAGGTTCGCGGTCGGTTCGTCGGCCAGGATGATCTGCGGGCGGTTGACGATGGCGCGGGCGATCGCCACGCGCTGCTGTTCGCCGCCGGACAGTTCCATCGGCAGGGCGAAGGCGCGGTCGAGCAGGCCGACCTTGTCCAGCGCCGCGCGGGCACGCTGTTCGGCTTGCGCCCTGGGCGCGCCGGTGACGATCAGCGGCAGCATCACGTTGGCCAGCAGGTGGCGGTCGTTCAGCAGGCGCTGGTTCTGGAAGATCAGGCCGAGGTTGCGGCGCAGGAAGGGGATGCCGGCCTTGCGGATGCGGCCGACGTCCTGCCCGTTCACGATCACGCGGCCGGACGTGGGGCGCTCGATGGCGGCCACCATCTTCATCAAGGTGGACTTGCCGGCGCCGGACGGGCCGGCCAGGTACACCAGCTCGCCCTTGGCGATGTTCAGGGATACGTCGGACAGCGCGAGCGTGTCGGCGGAATCCGAGTACTTCTTGGAGACGGACTGGAATTCGATCATCGTGCGTGTTATCCCAGCAGCGCCTCGGCGAATTCGTCGGCGCTGAAGGGTTGCAGGTCCTCCAGCTTTTCGCCCACGCCGATGAAGTACACCGGCACCGGACGGGTGCGTGCGATGGCGGCCAGGATGCCGCCCTTGGCCGTGCCGTCCAGCTTCGTGATCACGAGGCCGGTCAGCTGCAGCGCGTCGTCGAACGCCTTCACTTGCGCCAGCGCGTTCTGGCCCGTGTTGCCGTCGATGACGAGCAGGATTTCGTGCGGCGCGTCTTCCATGCCCTTGCCGATCACGCGCCTGATCTTCTTGAGCTCTTCCATCAGGTGCAGCTGCGTGGGCAGGCGGCCGGCGGTGTCGACCATGACGACGTCGACGCCGCGCGCCTTGCCCGACTGGACGGCGTCGAACGCGACGGCGGCCGGGTCGCCCGACTGCTGCGAGATCACGGTGACGTTATTTCTCTGGCCCCAGACCATCAGCTGCTCGCGCGCGGCGGCGCGGAACGTGTCGCCGGCGGCCAGCAGCACGGATTGTTCATGGCGCTGCATGTGCTTGGCCAGCTTGCCGATGGTCGTCGTCTTGCCGGCGCCGTTGACGCCCGCGATCATCATCACGAGCGGCTCATGGCGACCCAGCTCGAGCGGCTTTTCCAGCGGACGCAGCAGGTCGACCAGCAGGCCCTTCAGCGCCACCTTGACGGCGGCCGCGTCGAGCAGCTTGTCTTCCTTCACCTTACGGCGCAAGTTGTCCAGCAGGAATTGCGTGGCATCCATGCCGGCGTCGGACATCAGCAGGGCGGATTCGAGTTCCTCGTACAGGTCTTCGTCGATGCGCGCGCCGACGAACAGCAGCGACAGGTTGCTCGACGTCTTGGCCAGGCCGGCCTTCAGGCGCGACATCCAGGAACGCCTGGCTTCCGCTTCGCTGACGGGACGTTCGGCGGTTTCGGGGAACAGCTGGCCTTCGTAGGCCGTCGACGCGCCCGCAACAACTTCCTCGGGCGCGGCGGGTGCTTCATCGCCACCGCCGAACAGGCGGCGCAGGAAACCCGGCTGCTCGACTTGTGCTTCAGCCTCCGGGGCCGCAGGCACTGCGGGTTCGACCGCAGCCGGCGTCTCGGCTTCAGGTTTTTTCTTTTTGAAGAAACTAAACATTGTGTATTCGGGAGGGCGGCGGTATGCCGGATAGGGTCGCGCGTATTCTACCAGAGCGGGAACACACTTCTGAGGTGCGCCTGCTCGACCATATTGTGGCTAGAATACAGCTCAACAATGCCAATCCGCTCATCGTGCTGGAATTTAGTACGTAACGGGTGTAGATTGTGGACATCGATAAGAAGACGCGTCACCGAGGGACGATCGTGAACGTATCCAGGTTTATCAAGAGGCTCATCGCCGGCGATCACGTGGTGGGCAGCTCGGCGCCATCGCTGCGCAATGTCATCGTCTGGCTCTTCATCGCCCTTGTCGCCCTGTTCCTGACCCATCCATCCAGTCCCGCCAGCGCCTTCGACGCGCCCGTGCCGTGGCCGGCCGAACTGGGACTCGACACCAACCTCGGCATGTAATCTGCGCTGCTGGTATCCTGTTATTTCCGAAGGACACCTTGCGGTTGCAGCGCCATGAAACACAGACTTTTTCTTTTCGACCTCGACGACACCCTGCTCGACTTCAAAGCTTCCGAACAATTATCGTTCGACCGCACGATGCGCGCGCTGGGCCTGGCCGCACTTCCCGACGGGCTGTTTGCCCGCTACCAGGCCATCAATACGGCACTGTGGCGAAGCTTCGAGACGGGCACTGTCTCGAAGGATTTCCTGAAGGTGGACCGCTTCCGCCAGACCTTCGCCGCCAGCGGTCTCGACCTCGATCCCGAAGCGGCCAGCCGCCTGTACCTCGAATCGCTGTCGGACACGGTCGTCCTCATCGATGGCGCGAAGGAACTCTGCGCGACGCTGGCCGCCATCGGCGAAGTGGGCATCATCACCAATGGTGTCGAGCAGATCCAGCACCGCCGCATCGTCAGTGCCGGGCTGCGCGACCATGTGTCGTTCGTGGCGACGTCGGAGGCGTGCGGCCATGCGAAGCCGGACAGCCGCTTCTTCGACTACACCGTCAGGATGGCGCGCGCGTTCACGCATGCGGAAACGATCATCGTGGGCGACCGCCTCGATGCCGACATCCTCGGCGCCAACCGTTTCGGCATCGAAAGCTGCTGGTTCAATCCCGGCGGCCTCGCCAACGACACGCATGCGCTGCCCACCTTCGAAGTGGCGCGACTGCACGACGTCGTCCCCGCGCTGCGCGGGCTCGCTATTGCCTGAGGAACAGGCCGTCACATATCGATGTGAGCAGCCTGCCCGCGTCGCGCCGAGCTTCAGCCGCCTTTCGCCGCCTGCGCGTTGCGGCGGATCGTGTCCAGGGTGGCGCCCGGCGTGATCAGGTTGCCGTCGTAGCGCAGCTCGATCAGCGCCGGCAGCTTGTGCGTGCGCGTGAACGCGATGGCGCGCTCGAGCGCCGGGCCGAAATCGGCCGTCGTCTCGACCGCCTCGCCGTGGCCGCCGTACGCTTGCGCCAGCGCGGCGAAGTCCGGATTGTGCAGCTGCGTGCCCGACACGCGGCCCGGATACTCGCGTTCCTGGTGCATGCGGATCGTGCCGAACATGCCGTTGTTGAAGACCAGGAAGATGACTCCCGCGCCGTATTGCACCGCGGTCGCCAGTTCCTGGCCCGTCATCATGAATTCGCCGTCGCCGGCGAAGGTGACGACGGTGCGCTCCGGCCGCACGATCTTGGCCGCCACGCCGGCCGGCACCGCATACCCCATCGCGCCGCTCGTCGGGGCGAGCTGCGTGCGCATGGCGCCGTAGCGCCAGAAGCGGTGTGCCCATGTGGCGTAGTTGCCGGCGCCGTTCGTGATGATCGTGTCGCGCGGCAGGGCGGCCTGCAGGTCCTGCACCATCTGCCATAAATCGAGCGGCGCGCTGCCGTCCTTGAAGATCGGCGGCTGTTCCTGCCACGCGCGCAGCTCGGCCTTCGCTTCCTCGACCGTGTGGCGCCATGCCGATGCATCGACCGGCTCCATCGCCGCCAGCATGCTTGCGGCCTGCGGCGCACCGCTCGCGATCATCAACTCGGCCTGGTAGACGCTGCCCAGTTCTTCCGGATCCGGATGGATGTGCACGAGGCGCTGGCGCGGCACGGGCGCTGCCAGCAGCGAGTAGCCGCTCGTCGTCATCTCGCCCAGGCGCGGGCCGAACGCGATCAGCACGTCGGCTTCCTTGACGCGTGCGGCCAGCTTCGGATTGATGCCGATGCCGACGTCGCCCACGTAGTGCGGGTGCTCGTTGTCCAGCAGGTCCTGGAAGCGGAACGCGCACGCGACGGGCAGGGCGTTCGCCTCGGCGAACCTCTGCACGTCCGCGCAGGCCTGGTCCGTCCACGTGCCGCCGCCCAGCAGCAGCAGCGGCTTTTTCGCTTGTGCCAGCATGGCGCGCAGCTGGTCGATTTGCGCAGACGACGGCGCGCCCTGCGTGGGCTGGTAGCGGCGCGTATCCGCCACTTCCGCGCGGGCCACGAGCATGTCTTCCGGCAACGCGAGGACGACGGGGCCGGGACGGCCGCTCGTCGCCACCTGGAACGCGCGCGCCATGTATTCGGGGATGCGCTCGGCGCGGTCGATCTGCGCGACCCACTTCGCCATCTGGCCATACATGCGGCGGTAGTCGATTTCCTGGAAGGCTTCGCGGTCCATGAAGTCGGTGCCGACCTGGCCGATGAACAGGATCATCGGCGTGGAATCCTGGTACGCGGTGTGCACGCCGATGGACGCGTTCGTTGCGCCGGGGCCGCGCGTGACGAAGCAGATGCCGGGCTTGCCCGTCAGCTTGCCGTAGGCCTCGGCCATGAACGCCGCGCCGCCTTCCTGGCGATTGATGACGAAGCGGATGTTCGAGTCGTGCAGCGCGTCGAGCACGTCGAGATAGCTTTCGCCGGGCACGCCGAAGGCGGTGTCCACGCCGTGGACCTGGAGCGCATCGACCAGGATCTGGCCGCCGCTGCGGGAGGGGTGCGTCATGGTGAGGTCATCCTTATCACGATGGAATCCGGGCATTCTATGCAACTCGCCCTGAGCTGGCTTTTCAAATAGCGACACGACCTTTCACAAAAGGCAGCGGCGTATCCTGTACAATGCAGCCCGTGAAGCAGGCCAGACAGCCGCTGGTCCACGCCGCAAGGTCGTGGGCGGGAGGAAGGTCCGGACTCCACAGAGCGGGGTGACGGTTAACGGCCGTCCGCCGAAAGCCCGGCGCAAGCCGGGTATAAGGCGAGGAATAGGGCCACAGAGACGAGCGTATTAAGTTACGGTGAAACGCGGTAACCTCCACTCGGAGCAATTCCAAATAGGCACGCGTTGATGTTGCTCGCGGAGCGTGCGGGTAGGAAGCTTGAGCGCCGGAGTAATTCGGCGCCTAGAGGAATGATTGTCATGGCGGGCGTCCCTTCGGGGAGACCAGCCAACAGAATCCGGCCTATCGGCCTGCTTTACAACTAATCAATGAGCGCGTGAAAGGCTTTCAGAGCAAGGCGCGTTGTCGAAGGCAGTACGCATGTACGGCGAGACGACGCAAGCAGCGATGAAGGATCTTTCACACGCTCTGCGCGGAGGATCGATGCCGCAGTCGCAATCGCAATACATCCTGGCGCTCGACCAGGGAACCACCAGTTCCCGCGCCATCCTGTTCGACCGCCAGGGCCAGGTCTTCGCCTGCGCCCAGCAGGAATTTCCCCAGCATTTCCCCCAGCCCGGATGGGTCGAGCACGATGCGCTCGACATCTGGAACAGCCAGCTCGCCTGCGCGCGCAGGGTCTTGCGCGACGCCGGTGTGGGTGCCGACCAGGTTGCCGCCATCGGCATCGCCAACCAGCGCGAAAGCACGGTGGTCTGGGACCGCGCCACGGGCGAGCCGATCGCCCGCGCCATCGTCTGGCAAGACCGCCGCACCGCCGGCGCCTGCGACCGCCTGCGCGCCGAAGGCCATGCGCGACTGATTCAGCGCAGCACCGGCCTCGAACTCGACGCCTATTTTTCCGCGACCAAGCTGGCCTGGCTGCTGGACAACGTGCCCGGCGCGCGCCAACGCGCCGAGCGCGGCGAACTCTGCTTCGGCACGGTCGACAGCTGGCTCGCCTTTAGATTGTGCGGGCGCCACGTCACGGATGTGAGCAATGCCTCGCGCACCATGCTCTACAACATCCACACGATGCGCTGGGACCCGGCGCTGCTGGCGCTGTTCGACATTCCGGAATCCATGTTGCCCGAGGTCGTGCGCAGCGCCGGTGAAGTGGGGCGGGCGGGTGAGGAATGGTTCGGGCGCGCGATTCCGGTCAGCGGCATCGCCGGCGACCAGCAGGCCGCCACCTTCGGCCAGGCCTGCTACGACAAGGGCATGGTCAAGAATACCTACGGCACCGGCTGCTTCATGCTGATGCATGCCGGCTACATGGCGCCGGTGTCGCGCAATCGCCTGCTGGCCACGATCGGCTGGAAGGTCGACGGCCGCACCGATTACCTGCTCGAAGGCAGCGTCTTCATGGGCGGCGCCACCGTGCAGTGGCTGCGCGACGGCCTCGGCATCATCAAGGAGTCGAAGGATGTCGAGCCGCTGGCGATGTCGGTTACCGACAGCGGCGGCGTGATGCTGGTGCCGGCGTTCGTCGGCCTCGGCGCGCCGTACTGGGACCCGTATGCGCGCGGCACCATCGTCGGCATGACGCGCGGGACCACGGCCGCCCACATCGCGCGCGCCGCGGTGGAGGCGATCGCCTACCAGAGCGCCGAACTGCTGGACGCGATGCAGAAGGACGCCGCCTGCCCGGTGACCGAGGTGCGCGCCGACGGCGGCGCCGCCCGCAACGACCTGCTGATGCAGTTCCAGGCCGACCTGCTCGGGGTGCCGGTGGTGCGCCCGGCGGTCACGGAAACCACGGCGCTCGGCGCGGCCTACCTGGCCGGCCTGGCCCAGGGTTTCTGGGGTTCGCGCGAAGAGATCGCGTCGCTGTGGCGGGTCGAACGCCGTTTCGAGCCTGGCATGCCGTTCGAGCGCCGCCAGGAATTGATGGCGCGCTGGGCGAAGGCGGTGGCGCACGCGACATCCTGGGCCGAACACTGATAGGAGGAAGCGCGAGGATGCAGTTCGTAATCGCCCCGGTGGGCAACGGCGTGTTCTGGACCATGGCGGCGATCACTGTGCTGGCCTGCGCCGCACCCCTGCTGGTGATCCGGCGCGACGGCCTGGCCGTCAGCATGAAGAACGTGGCGCTGTCGGCGCTGCTGATCCTGCCGTTCACGATGACCCTGGCCTATTCGGTGCACGACAACGCCCTGCGTGTCGAGGGCGGCAGGGTCCTGCTGCGCGCCGCCCATTTCTACGAGCACGACCGGCCGCTGTCGGACTTCGACCTGGACGCGGCGCGCGCCGGCAGCTATGGCGCCATTCCCGAAGCCCGGCTCGGCACGCGCCGCAACGGCATCCATATGCCGGGCTACACGGCCGGCCGCTTCAAGGGCGCCGGCGACGGGCTGGTGTTCGCGGTACTCACCGACCGCAGCCGGGTAGTGTATTTGCCGGCCAAGGTAGGGCCGGCGTTGCTGGTGAGCGTGGAGCAGCCGGAGCGGTTCCTGGCGGCGCTGCGCGCCAGCCGGCCGGCGCCGGGTTAACCCGCGTTCATTTCTCGACGACTTCCAGGTCGAACTCGTCGACGCCGGCGATCTCGCCATGCACGCGGTCGCCCGGCACCAGGGCGCCCACGCCCGACGGCGTCCCCGTGAAGATCAAGTCGCCCGGCGCCAGCGTCACCAGGCGCGACAGGTGGCTGATGATGTCGGCGATCGGCCAGATCATCTCGTCGAGCGTGCCTTCCTGGCGCACCGTGCCGTTCACCGAAATGCGGATGCAGGCGTCTTCCGACGGGTGGCCGAAGCTGCTTACCGGGCGCAGCGGCGAGCAGGGCGCCGAGGCGTCGAAGCCCTTCGCCATGTCCCAGGGGCGGCCGCTTTCCTTGGCCGCCGCTTGCAGGTCGCGCCGGGTCAGGTCCAGGCCCACGCCGTAACCCCATACCTTGGCCAGGGCTTCGTCCGCCGGAATGTCGGCGCCGCCGCTGCGCAGGGCCACCACCAGCTCGATCTCGTGGTGCAGATCCTCGGTGGCGGGCGGATAGGACAGGCTGCCCTCGGCCGCCACCACGGCGTCGGCCGGCTTGGTGAAGAAGAAGGGCGGTTCGCGGTCCGGGTTGCTGCCCATCTCGCGCGCGTGCGCGGCGTAGTTGCGGCCGACGCAGAACACGCGGCGGATCGGGAAGCGGGCGCTGCTGCCGAAGATGGCGAGCGAGGGAAGGGCGGGCGGCGTGAAGGCGTAGTCGGTCATGAAAGCTCTCTGGTTGGCACGGTTGCTTCCATTCTAATGCGCGGACGTAAAAGAAGGAGTCTTTCCCACCGCCGGCCTGCGCGCCAGATCGCGGTGCCCGGTCAAAACCCGATCCGCCCCTTGCCCGGCGCCGGCCGCAGGCGCACATCCTCCACGCTCACCCGGCTGCGCCCCTCGGCCACCGCATAGCCCAGGCAATCGAGCAGGGTCTTGCGCAGCTCGCGCGGCGCCACCGGCGCCAGCTTGTCGAGCACCGCGTCGCTCAGGCCCGCGTCGAAGCCGTTCAGGTTCAGTTCCGCCAGCAGCCCGGCGAGCATGCGGCGCGCGATCCCGGCGGCCTGTTCGCGGGTCGGCGCCGGCACCTCGTACACCGCCATCCGGTTCAGTAGCGGCGCCGGGATCCCATCGGTGGAATTCGCGGTCAGCACCCAGCAGATCTGGCTGGCGTCGATCTCGACGTCGATGAACTCGTCGCGGAAGGCCTGTGCCGTTTCCGGCTCCAGCAACTGGTACAGCGCCGCCAGCGGATCGGACTGCGACGAGCCGCTTGCCTTTTCCACTTCGTCCAGCACCACCACCGGATTGGCGAACTGCCCGCGCACCAGGCGCTCGGCCACCTTGCCGCATTTGGCGCCGCGCCAGCTGGCCGAGCTGCCGGTGATGACGAAGCCGGCCGACAGCGCATTCATGCCGATCAGCTCGAATTCGGTGCCCATGGCGCGCGCCAGGCGCCGGGCGAAATGGGTCTTGCCCACGCCCGGCCCGCCCAGCAGCAGGATCGGCATCAGGTTGAAGCCGCGGTTGCCGGCATGCGCCAGGCGCAGGTAGCGCGTCAGGTCGTCCAGCACTTCGGCGAAGTTCGGGCATTCGTCGCGCAGCGGATCGAGGGCGTCGAGGGAAGAGGGCGTGGTGACAAAGCGCTCGGGTCCGCTTTCGAGCATGCGCTGGTAGAAGGCGTCGAGTTCGGGCGAGCGGCCACGGCTGCGTTCGAGCGCGTCGTGCACCTCGATCAGGTCATACACGGGGCGGGTACGGGCAAGGGCGATGCTCACGGCGACTCCTCCTCTGCGCAAATCCTACCGCGCCGGGCCGCGATCCGCAATTTTGCGCCACTGCCGTGTGCGCCCGCCTTGTGTTGTGCGAGAAGCGCCGGACCGGCCTATTTTTTGCGCAAGATCAAACGTATGGACAGCTTGTCTAGATGAGGTAGCACTTTCACTGTTTTAGCTAAGTGCTTCATTTATCGGGACATTTTGACTGGAGATCACTTCAGGGAAGCGCGCTAAGTCCTTGGTTTCATTAGCAAAATCCGAAAGTTTCCGGACGGAATTCGCTTGACCAGTAACAACGCTTCCTCTAAAGTGGGAAACGGTGTGAAAAAGTGCAGTTTTGTGGGAGAAATTCAGGTCTCCCGGCGCGCAAAACAACTAGACTGATAACTCTCCAAACTAGGTACCTACGTGTTTCAAGGCGCGTCAGCGATCAATCTCGATGCGAAAGGCCGGATGTCAATACCGGCAAAGCACCGTGACGCCCTTGCAGTCCAGTGCGAAGGCCGCCTGACCCTCACCCGCCACCCGCACGGCTGCCTGCTGCTGTTCCCGCGCCCGGTGTGGGAAACCCACCGCGAGCAGATCGCCGCCTGGCCGATGTCGGCGCGCGCGTGGCAGCGCATTTTCCTCGGTAACGCCTGCGATGTCGAGGTCGACAGCGCCGGCCGCATCCTGATTTCCCCCGAACTGCGCGGCGCCGTCGGGCTGGAAAAGGAAGTGATGATGCTCGGCATGGGCACCCACTTCGAAATCTGGGACGCCGCCAAGCTGGCCGCAGACGAGGCCGAGGCGGTTGCCGGCGGCATGCCGGATGTCCTTTCCAATTTCTCTTTCTGAGGCACCGATGATTACACCCGATACGGTGCCGGTACTGCAGCATCGCACGGTGCTGCTCGACGAAGCAGTCGACGCGCTCAACCTTGAAGAAGGCGAGCGCAAGAACGGTATCTATATAGACGGCACCTTCGGCCGCGGCGGCCACAGCCGCCTGCTGCTGTCGCGCCTGGGCGCGGACGGTCGTTTGATCGCGTTCGACAAGGACCCGATGGCGATCGCCACCGCCGAACAAGTCCAGGATCCACGCTTCGCCATCGTGCACGACAGTTTCGCCACCATGGGCGAGGCCCTGCGCGCGCGCGGCATCGACCAGGTCGACGGCATCCTGCTCGACCTCGGCATCTCGTCGCCCCAGGTCGACGACGCCGGCCGCGGCTTCAGCTTCCGCAACGACGGTCCGCTCGACATGCGCATGGACACCACCCGCGGCATCTCCGCCGCCGAGTGGATTGCCACCGCCACCGAACAACATTTGGAAAAGGTAATACGCGATTATGGGGAAGAACGGTTTGCTTTTCAGATTGCAAAGGCGATTGTTGCTCGCCGGGCAGTCGAGCCAATTTCAGGCACACGCCAGCTTGCCGCAATCGTGGCAGACGCGGTCAAGACTCGGGAAAAAGGCAAGGATCCGGCAACCCGCAGCTTTCAGGCTATCCGGATTTTCATCAATAAAGAGCTTGAGGACCTCGAGGCCGGACTGAGCGCCGCCTACGGTCTCCTGGCGCCGGGTGCGCGCATGTCGGTGATCAGCTTCCACTCGCTGGAAGACCGCATCGTCAAGCAGTTCCTGGCCAGTAAGGCCAAGGTGGCCCAGCCCGACCGCCGCCTGCCGATCCGCGCCGTCGATTTGCCGCAGCCGCAGATGAAGCTGATCGCCAAGATCAAGCCGTCCGACGCGGAAGTGGACGCCAATCCGCGCGCCCGTTCGGCGGTGCTGCGCGTGGCCGAGCGCCTGGCCGATAGCGCGAAGGGTAGCGCCCGATGAGCAACAAGCTCAACGTCGTGCTGGCCGCCGGCCTGATCGCCTGCGGCCTCACGCTGGTGAACGCGCGCTACCAGTCGCGCCATTTGTTCATCGAGCTCGAGCGCCTGCAGCAGCAGTCGCGCCAGCTCGACATCGACTGGTCGCAGCTCCAGCTCGACCAGTCCACCCTCGGCAAGAACGAGCGCATCGAGCAGATCGCGCGCACCGAACTGAATATGACCCCGCTGACCCCGGCCCGCACCCAGTACCTGACGGAGAACGCGCGATGAAGCGCGACAAGCCGTTTACCACCGGCCGCGTGGCCGCCTCGAAAGGCATGGCCTTTTCGAAGAGCCCGGTGCTGGCCGTGCGCCTGCCCGACTGGCGCTCGCGCGTGATGCTGTTCGTGCTGTTCGCGGCCTTTGCCGCGCTGGGCATCCGCGCGCTCTGGCTGCAGGGCATGTCGACCCAGTTCCTGCAAAAGCAGGGCAAGAGCCGCTACGAGCGCACCCTGGAACTGCCGGCCACGCGCGGCAAGATCATGGACCGCAACGGCGAGGTGCTGGCTTCCTCGCTGCCGGTGCGCGCCGTGTGGGCGATCCCCGAGGACGTGCTGCAGTCGCCGCCCGAGAAGATCAGCGCGCTGGCGCGCCTGCTCGAGATGCCCGAGGCCGAACTGCGCAAGAAGCTCGATTCGGACCGCACCTTCGTCTACCTGAAGCGCCAGGTCGAGATGGACGTCGTCGCCGAGATCGAGAAGCTGAAGATCGGCGGCATCGACACGCGCAAGGAATACAAGCGCTACTACCCGCAGGGCGAGGTCATGACCCACGTGGTCGGCTTCACCAACGTCGAGGACGTGGGCCAGGAAGGCATGGAGCTGGCGCAGCAGAAGTCGCTGGTCGGCACCACCGGCAGCCGCCGCGTGATCAAGGACCGCCTGGGCCGCATCGTCGAAGACCTGGGCCTGTCGCGCGAACCGCACGACGGCAAGGACCTGGTGCTGTCGGTCGACAGCAAGCTGCAGTACATCGCCTACAACAGCGTCAAGAACGCGGTCGAGAAGTTCAACGCCCAGGCCGGCGGCGCCGTCGTGCTCGACGTCGAGACCGGCGAAGTGCTGGCCATGGCCAACTACCCGAGCTACAACCCGAACGACCGCCGCCACCTGACCGGCGCCCAGCTGCGCAACCGCGTCATCACCGACACCTTCGAGCCCGGCTCGACGATCAAGCCGGTAACCGTGGCGCTCGGCCTGGAAACCAAGCGCATCACCCCGAACACCGTGTTCGACACCTCGCCGGGCCGCATGGTCGTCACCGGCAAGACCATCCGCGACACCCACAACTACGGCGTGCGCACCGTCGGCGGCATCATCCAGAAGTCCTCGAACATCGGCGTGGTGAAGATCTCGCAGCTGATCCCGCCGCAGGAAATGTGGGAGATGTACACCAAGCTCGGCTACGGCCAGGCGCCGCGCTTCGGCTTCCCCGGCCCGACCGCCGGCCGCGTGCGTCCATGGAAATCCTGGCGTCCGATCGAATACGCGAACATGGCCTTCGGCCACGGCCTGTCGGTCTCGCTGCTGCAGATGGCGCGCTCGTACATGATCTTCGCCCGCAACGGCGACATCATCCCGCTGTCGTTCGTGAAGGTGAACGAAAAGCCGATCGGCCAGCAGGTGATCTCGCCCAAGACCGCGGCCGAGGTGCGCACCATGCTCGAATCCGTGGTCAGCCCGGAAGGCACCGCCTCCAAGGCCCAGGTGCCGGGCTACCGCGTGGGCGGCAAGACCGGTACCGCCGAGAAGATCGTCAACGGCCGCTACTCGCGCACCGACAACATCGGCTACTTCGTCGGCATCGCGCCGATGTCCAAGCCGCGCTTCATCATCGCGGTCATGGTCGACAACCCGCGCGGCGCCCTGCGCACCGGCGGCAGCGTCGCCGCGCCGACCGCGGCCGACCTGGCGGCGAACGCGCTGCGCGCGGCGAACGTGCCGCCCGACTCATCGGTCACCGACATCATCATTCCCGACGAGCCTTTAGAGGAGAGCATGTGATGGCGCCGAACCTCCCCGAGCGCGAAGACATCTGCCGTTGGATTGCCGCCGCAGCACCGGGCGGCAAACTCGTTTCCGACTCGCGCCGCGTGAGCCGCGGCGACGTGTTCTTCGCCTATCCGGGCGACGCCCAGGATGGCCGCCGCTACATCCGCGCCGCCGTCGACGCCGGCGCCGCCGCCGTGGTCTACGACGACACCGGTTTCGACTGGGACGACGCGCTGGGCGTCAAGCACCTGGCGGTCCCCGGCCTGAAGGCGCGCGCCGGCGCCATCGCCCACGCCTGCCTCGGCCAGCCCGACGCCGGCATGTTCACCGTCGGCGTCACCGGCACCAACGGCAAGACCTCGATCGCTGTCTGGCTCGGCCAGGCGCTGGCCAAGCTGGGCGAGACCGCCGCCGTCATCGGCACGCTCGGCGTCGGCCTGTTCGGCCGCGGCGAACCCGAATTCATCGAGACCGGCTACACCACGCCCGACGCCGTGCTGCTGGCCGCGCACCTGGCCGCCGTGCGCGACGCCGGCGCCCGCGCGCTGGCCATCGAAGTCTCGTCCATCGGCCTGGTGCAGGGACGGACGGAGGGCATGCACTTCGACGTCGCCGTCTTCACCAACCTCACGCGCGACCACCTCGACTTCCATGGCGACATGGAGAACTACGAAGCGGCCAAGCGCAAGCTGTTCGAATGGCCCGGCTTGAGAAACGCCGTCGTCAACCTCGACGACCCGGCCGGCGCGCGCCTGGTGGCGCACCTGCGCGCCAACCTGCCGCAGGTGGACGTCACCGGCTACACCCTGAAGAACGAGAGCGAGCAGCCGGCCATTCCGGGCGTGGCCATCCTGCGCGCGGCGCACAAGCGCGCGCGCCCGGCCGGCACCGAATTCACCCTCGATGCGCCCGCTGCCCAGCTGGTCGTGAAGACCCGGCTGGTCGGCCACTTCAACATCAGCAATGCGCTGGCCGTGCTGGGCACAATGCTGGCGAAGGGCGTGGACATCAAGCGCGCGGTCGAGGCGATCGAGTCGCTGACGCCGGCGCCGGGCCGCATGCAGCAGGTCGGCGGCCAGGACGCGCCGCTGGTCGTGATCGACTACGCGCACACGCCGGATGCGCTGGACAAGACCCTGAGCGCGCTGCGCCAGGTGGCGACCGAGCGCGGCGGCCTGCTGTGGTGCGTGTTCGGCTGCGGCGGCGACCGCGACCCGGGCAAGCGACCGCAGATGGGCGCGATCGCCCAGGCGGCGGACGGGGTGATCGTCACCAGCGACAACCCGCGCAGCGAGGAGCCGGGCGCCATCATCGCCCAGATCGTGGCCGGCATGGACCCGGATACGCGCCACCAGGCCATCGAGGACCGCGCCGCGGCCATCCTGGCGGCCGTCAAGCACGCCGGCAAGCAGGACGTGATCCTGCTGGCCGGGAAGGGCCACGAACCCTACCAGGAGATCAAGGGCAAGAAGCTGCCTTTCTCCGACGCAGACCATGCCGCGCTGGCCCTGACCGCGCGGCTTACCATGATGAGGACACACTGACGATGCGCGGTTCGCTCGCACAACTGATCGCTTCGATGCCCGGCGCGCAGCTCACCACTGACACGGCCTTCGACGGCGTCTCGACCGACAGCCGTACGGCACCCGCCGGCGCGCTGTTCGTCGCATTGCGCGGCGAGACTTTCGACGCCCACGATTTCCTGGAGGGGGTCGCCGCGCGCGGCGTGGCCGGCGTGGTGGTCGAGCGCCTGCCCGAAGGCTGGACCCTGCCGGCCATCGTGGTGCCGAACACCCTGACCGCGCTGGGCCAGATCGCCAACAGCTGGCGCCGCCAGTACGCGATTCCCCTGATCGGCGTCACCGGCAGCAACGGCAAGACCACGGTCAAGGAAATGATCGCCTCCATCCTGGCCGCCGCCTTCGGCGAGGATGGGCGCCTGGCGACCCAGGGCAACCTGAACAACGAGATCGGCGTGCCGCTGACCCTGATGCGCCTGCGGGCCGCGCACCGCGCCGCCGTGGTCGAACTGGGCATGAACCACCCGGGCGAGATCGCGCGCCTGGCCGCCATCGCCCAACCGACCGTCGCCCTGGTCAACAACGCCCAGCGCGAGCACCAGGAATTCATGCACACGGTGGAAGCGGTGGCGCTGGAAAACGGCTCGGTGTTCACCGCATTGCCGGGCGACGGCGTGGCCGTGTACCCGGGCGACGACACCTACACGCCGCTCTGGCAGGGCCTGGCGGCGCATTGCCGCAGCTTGAGCTTCGGCCTGGCCGAGGCCTGCGACGTGCGCGCCACCTACACCGCGAGCGGCTTCGGTAACAATTTGAAAGTGACGACCCCGGCCGGCGAATTCGCGGTAACACTGGCGGCCGCGGGCGAACACAACGTGCGCAATGCGCTCGCCGCGTTCGCCTGCGCGCTGGCGGCCGGGGTCGAACCGGACGTCATCGTGCGCGGGCTGGAAAGCTTCGCGCCGGTCGGCGGCCGCCTGCAGCGCAAGCAGGCCGCCAACGGCGCGCTGGTCATCGACGACACTTACAACGCCAACCCGGATTCGATGCGCGCCGCGATCGACGTGCTGGCCGCCTATCCGGCGCCGCGTTTCCTGGTGATCGGCGACATGGGCGAAGTCGGCGCCCAAGGCAAGGAATTCACCGAAGAGATTGGCGCATATGCGCAGGCACGCGGCATCGAGCGCGTGCTGGCAACGGGCGAACTGTCGCGCCACCTGGCAGCGACGGGCGCCGAGTATTACGAGCAGTTCGACGCATTATTGGCAGCACTGGAACAGCAACTGGGCGGCAATTCTGATGCAACTGTGTTGGTGAAGGGCTCGCGCTTCATGAAGATGGAACGCGTGGTCGATCACCTGATTGGTTCAACAAACACTGGCAAGGACGCCCACTAACACCATGCTTCTCTGGCTTGCACAATACCTGCAGGACTATATCGGTCCGATGCGCATCTTTAACTTCATCACCTTCCGCGCGGTGTCGGCCGCGATCACCGCGATCGCGCTCGGCCTGTTCACCGGCCCGGCCGTGATCCGCAAGCTGACCGAACTGAAGGTCGGCCAGGCGGTGCGCACGCAAGGTCCGCAGACCCACCTGAAGAAACACGGCACCCCGACCATGGGCGGCGTGCTGATCCTGATCTCGATCGCCATCTCGACCCTGCTGTGGTGCGATTTGTCGAACCGTCTGATCTGGCCGGTGCTGGTCGTCACGCTCGGCTTCGGCGCCGTCGGCTGGGTCGACGACTACCGCAAGGTCGTCTACCAGGACCCGGAAGGCATGCGCTCGGGCGAAAAATACTTCTGGATGTCGCTGATCGGCATCGCCGCCTCGCTCTACCTGGCGTTCTCGGTCTCGGCGCCGACGCCGTGGGAAGTCGGCCAGTTGTTCTGGGCCTGGGTGCAGTCGGGCTTTTCGATGGACCTGCCGCCCAAGGCCGACCTGATCGTCCCCTTCTTCAAGACCATCAGCTACCCGCTGGGCGTGTGGGGCTTCATCGCGCTCACCTATTGCGTGATCGTCGGCACCTCGAACGCCGTCAACTTCACCGACGGCCTGGACGGCCTGGCCATCATGCCGACCGTGATGGTGGGCGGCGCCCTGGGCCTGATCGCCTACCTCACCGGCAACGTGACCTACTCGAAATACCTGTTCATCCCGCACATCGCCGGCGCCGGCGAACTGCTGATCTTCTGCGGCGCGATGGCGGGCGCGGGCCTGGCCTTCCTCTGGTATAACGCCCACCCGGCGCAGATGTTCATGGGCGACGTCGGTGCGCTGGCGCTGGGCGGCGCGCTCGGCACCATCGCCGTCATCGTGCGCCAGGAAATCGTGCTGTTCATCATGGGCGGCGTGTTCGTGGCCGAGACCCTGTCGGTGATCATCCAGGTGAGCTGGTTCAAGTACACCAAGAAGCGCTATGGCGCCGGCCGCCGCGTGTTCCTGATGGCGCCGCTGCACCACCACTTCGAACAAAAAGGCTGGAAGGAGACCAAGGTCGTGGTCCGCTTCTGGATCGTGACCATGATCCTGGTCCTGATCGGCCTGTCCACCCTCAAACTGCGCTAAGCGATGAACTACAACGGCAAACTCGCACTGGTACTCGGGCTCGGCGAATCCGGCCTCGCGATGGCGCAATGGCTGGCGCGTTGCGGCGCGCGCGTGCGCGTGGCAGACACGCGCGCCGAGCCGGCACGCCTGCCCGCGCTGCGCCAAGCCGTGCCGCAAGCCGAGTTCGTGGCCGGAGCATTCGGCGCGCAGCTGCTGGACGGCGTGGACTTTGTCGCCATCAGCCCGGGCCTGGCGCCGAACCGCGAACTGGCCGACATCGGGCCGGCCGCAAGGGCCCGGGACATCCCGCTGTGGGGCGAGATCGAACTCTTCGCCCAGGCGCTGGCCGCGCTGAAGGAAAGCCGAGGCTACAGCCCGAAAGTCATCGCCATTACCGGCACCAACGGCAAGACCACCGTCACCAGCCTGACCGGCCTGCTGTGCCGCCGCGCCGGTTTCGAGACCCGCGTGGCCGGCAACATCAGCCCGGCCGCGCTCGACGTGCTGCGCGAAGCACTGGCTGAAGATAAGCTGCCGCAGGCCTGGGTACTGGAACTGTCGAGCTTCCAGCTGCACACCACCTACAGCCTGAACGCCGATGCCGCCACGGTCCTGAACATCACCCAGGACCACCTCGACTGGCACGGCGACATGGACGCTTATGCGGCCGATAAAGCCCGCATCTTCGGCGCCGACACCATCCGCGTGCTGAACCGCGACGACGCCACCGTGATGCGCATGGGCGCGCCGGAAGCGACTTGCGTCACCTTCGGCACGGATGAGCCGGACGCCCCGAACGCCATGGGCCTGGTCAATGAGCGCGGCGTGCTGTGGCTGGCCACGGCCGTCGCCGGTGAGCCGAGCGAGAAGAAATTGAAAAAAGGCGAAACGCCCGAGCCGGTCGAGATCACGGTGAACCGCCTGATGCCGGCCGACGCCTTGAAAATCCGCGGCCTGCACAACGCCGCGAACGCGCTGGCCGCGCTGGCCCTGTGCCGCGCCGCCGGCCTGCCGCTGGCGCCGCTGCTGCACGGCCTGCGCGAGTACGCGGGCGAGCCGCACCGCGTGGAACTGGTGGCCCACATCGAGGGCGTCGACTTCTACGACGATAGCAAGGGCACGAATGTCGGCGCCACCGTCGCCGCGCTCCAGGGTCTCGGTAAGGCCTTTGCCGGCCAGGACCAGCAGATCGTGCTGATCGCCGGCGGCGACGGCAAGGGCCAGGACTTCGCGCCGCTGGCCGAGCCGGTGTCGCGCTACGTGCGCGCCGTGCTCCTGATCGGCAAGGATGCGGCAGCGGTCAAAGCCGCCATCGAGCCGTCCGGCGTGCCGTGCTTCGACATGAACGATTTGCCGCAGGCCACGCGCCGCGCCGCCGGCCTGGCGCGCGCGGGCGACTGCGTGCTGCTGTCGCCGGCCTGCGCCAGTCTCGACATGTTCACCAACTATGCGCACCGCGCCCAGGTGTTCGTCGACACGGTGCGCGACATTGCGCTGGACCGGGGAGTCGAGCTCTGATGGCTTTCCAGATCCCGTTCAAGTTCTCGACGCCGAAGGGCGAGGCGGCCATCGCCGAACGCGCACGGCCGTCGAAGATGATGAGCTACGACCAGCCGCTGGTCTGGGTGGTGCTGATCCTGATGCTGTTCGGGATGGTGATGGTGTATTCGGCCTCGATCGCGCTGCCGGACTCGCCCAAGTTCTCCTACCTGCAGGGCAAGCACGAGTACTTCCTGCTGCGCCAGGCCGTCTTCATCACGGTGTCGGTGGTGGCCGCCTATTTTGCCTTCCGCATTCCGGTGGCGGTGTGGCAGAAGCTGGCGCCGCTGATGTTCGTGGTCACGCTGTTCATGCTGATGCTGGTGCTGGTGCCGGGCGTCGGCGTGTCGGTCAACGGTGCGCGGCGCTGGCTGTCGCTGAAGGTGTTCCAGGTGCAGCCGTCCGAGATCATGAAGATCGTGGTGGTGCTGTACGCGGCCGACTTCACGGTGCGCAAGCAGCAGTTCATGCACAAGCTGACCAAGGGCTTCATGCCCATGGCCTTTGCCGTCGGCGTGGTCGGCATGCTGCTGCTGCTCGAACCCGACCTCGGCGCATTCGGCGTGATCGTCTGCATCGCCATGGGCATCCTGTTCCTGGGCGGCTTCAACATGGTGTGGTTCGGCGGCATCGGCGCCATCCTGGTGGTGGTGTTCTCGTCGATCATCGCGCTGTCGCCGTTCCGGCGCGCGCGCATGTTCGCCTACCTCGACCCCTGGCAGGAAGACAATGCGTTAGATAAGGCCTACCAGTTGACCCACTCGCTGATCGCATTCGGCCGCGGCGAGCTGGCCGGCGTCGGCCTGGGCAACAGCGTCGAGAAGCTGCACTACCTGCCGGAAGCGCACACCGACTTCATCATGGCCGTGATCGGCGAAGAGCTGGGCCTGGCCGGCGTGCTGGTGGTGCTGGCCCTGTTCTACTTCCTGGTCAAGCGCGCCTTCGACATCGGCCGCCAGGCCATCGCCCTCGACCAGTTCTTCGCCGGCCTGGCCGCCAAGGGCATCGGCATCTGGCTGGGCGTGCAGACCTTCATCAACATGGGCGTGAACCTGGGCCTGCTGCCGACGAAAGGCCTGACCCTGCCGCTGATGAGCTATGGCGGCACCGGCATCATGATCAACTGCGTCGGCCTGGCGATTTTGCTGCGGATCGACTACGAGAATCGCGTCCTGATGCGCGGAGGACGCATATGAAGAAATTAATGATCATGGCCGCCGGCACCGGCGGCCACATCTTCCCCGGCGTGGCGATCGCCCAGACCATGCGCGAGCGTGGCTGGAGCGTCACCTGGCTCGGCACCGCCCACGGCATGGAAAACGAGTTCGTGCCGAAGCAGGGCATCGCCATGGACAGCATCGACTTCGCCGGCCTGCGCGGCAAGGGCCTCGGGCACACCGTGAAAGGCGCCTTCAAGATGGCGGCCAGCTTCGCCACCTGCCTGCGCGTGCTCGGCCAGCGCAAGCCCGACGTGGTGCTGGGCATGGGCGGCTACGTGACCGTGCCGGGCGGGATGATGGCGCGCACGCGCGGCATTCCGCTGGCCCTGGTGAATGCCGACGCCGCACTGCTGCTGTCGAACAAGACCCTGGCGCCCCTGGCGAGCCGCGTGCTGTTCGGCTTTCCGGCCGACTTCGGCAATGCCGCGGGCAAGGCGGTCGTCACCGGCAATCCGGTGCGCCAGGCCATCCTCGACTTGCCCAGGCCTGCCGCACGCTTCGCCAACCGCACCGGCCCGCTGCGCGTGCTGGTGGTCGGCGGCAGCCTGGGCGCCAAGGTACTGAACGACAGCGTGCCGGCCGCACTGGCGCGCATCGACGCCAACGTGCGCCCGATCGTCACCCACCAGTCGGGCAAGAAGAACATCGACGCCCTGCGCGCAGCCTATGCGGCAGCCGAAGTGCAGGCCAACGTGGTCGACTTCATCGACGACATGGCCGCCGCCTACGCCGAGGCCGATCTCGTGATCTGCCGCGCCGGCGCGATCACGGTGTCGGAACTCACGGCCGCCGGCGTGGCCAGCGTGCTGGTGCCCTTCGTGGCATCGACCACCAGCCACCAGCGCGACAACGCGGTGTGGATGGACAAGCAGGGGGCGGCGATCCACCTGCCGCAGGGCGAACTATCAAGCGAGCGTGTGGCCCAGCTCCTGATGAACACCACGCGTGCGCAATGCCTGGCGATGGCCGAGGCGGCGCAAAAAGTGGGCAAGCGCGACGCCAACGAAGCGATCGCAAACGTACTCGAACAACTGGCCAACAATAAGAAATAAGAATGAAGCACAAGATCAAGCACATCCACTTTGTAGGCATCGGCGGCAGCGGCATGAGCGGCATCGCCGAAGTGCTGCTCAACCTCGGCTACAAGGTGTCGGGGTCGGACCTGTCCAACAACCCGGCCGCCCAGCGCCTGAAGGACCTGGGCGCGCGCGTCTACCTGGGTCACGCCGCCGAGAACATGGCCGGCGCCGACGCCGTCGTGACCTCGACCGCCGTCAACGAAGCGAACCCGGAAGTGATGGCCGCGCGCGCCGCGCAGATTCCGGTGGTGCCGCGCGCCATCATGCTGGGCGAACTGATGCGCCTGAAGCGCGGCATCGCGATTGCCGGCACCCACGGCAAGACCACCACCACCAGCCTGGTCGCTTCCGTGCTGGCCCAGGGCGGCCTCGACCCGACCTTTGTCATCGGCGGGCGCCTGACCGCCGCCGGCGCGAATGCCAAGCTCGGCACCGGCGACTACATCGTGGCCGAGGCCGACGAGTCGGACGCCTCCTTCCTGAACCTGTCGCCGATGATCGAGGTGATCACCAACATCGACGCCGACCACATGGAAACCTACGAGCACGACTTCGAGAAACTGAAGGCCGCGTTCGTCAACTTCACCCACCGCCTGCCGTTCTACGGCCGCGTGATGCTGTGCATCGACGACCGCCACGTGCGCGCCATCCTGCCGCAGGTGACCAAGCCCGTCACGACCTACGGCTTCTCGGAAGACGCGCAAGTGCGCGCCCTGGATGCCCATGCCGAGGGCGTGCAGATGCACTTCACGGTGCGCCAGGAAGGCTACCCGGACACGAAATTCGTGCTCAACCAGCCCGGCATGCACAACGTGCTCAACGCCTGTTCGGCGATCGCGATCGCGCGCGAGATCGGCATCGAGGACGAGGCCACCGCCCAGGGCCTGCTGGAGTTCCGCGGCGTCGGCCGCCGCTTTACGCGCTACGGCGAAGTGGCCCTGGCGGGCGGCGGCAGCTTCACCCTGGTCGACGACTTCGGCCACCACCCGGTGGAAACCGAAGTCACGCTGGCCGCCGCGCGCGCCGCCTACCCGGGCCGGCGCCTGGTGCTGGCCTTCCAGCCGCACCGCTACAGCCGCACGCGCGATCTGTTCGAGGACTTCGTGAAGGTCCTGTCGACGCCGGACGTGCTGCTGCTGGCCGAGGTGTATCCGGCGGGCGAGGCGCCGATCGTGGCCGCCGATGGCCGCGCCCTGGCGCGCGCGCTGCGCGCCGGCGGCAAGACCGAACCGATTTTCGTGGAAACGATCGCCGAGATGCCCGACGCGATCCGCCAGATCGCACGCGACGGCGACGTCGTGCTGACCATGGGCGCGGGCTCGATCAGCGGCGTTCCCGCCAAATTAACCGAGCAACTGCATACTGAACAAAAGGTTCCATCGTGAGCGCTTCCTCATCGACTGACATCGTGACCAACTTCGGCAAGGTCGGCATCCTGTACGGCGGCCGCTCGGCCGAGCGCGACGTCTCCATCATGTCCGGCACCGGCGTGCTGCAGGCCCTCAAGAGCCGCGGCATCGACGCCCACGGCTTCGACCCGGCCGAGCGTTCGCTGGCCGAACTGGCCGCGGAAAAATTCGACTGCGTCTTCATCGCGCTGCACGGCCGCTACGGCGAAGACGGCAGCCTGCAGGGCGCCCTCGAGCAGCTCGGCATTCCCTACACCGGCAGCGGCGTGATGGCGTCGGCGGTCGGCATGGACAAGATCACCACCAAGATCATCTGGCTCTCGAAAGGGATCCCGACCCCGCGCTACGCCACCGTGACCCCGGGCGACGACCTCGATGCGGTGGTGGCCGAGCTCGGCCTGCCGCTGATCGTCAAGCCGCCGCTGGAGGGCTCGACCATCGGCATCACCAAGGTCGAGCAAGCCGAGGAATTCGAGGCGGCGGTCAGCCTGGCCGCCGGCTTCGACGAAACCATCCTGGCCGAGGAATTCGTCACCGGCCGCGAGTTCACGGTCGCCGTACTGGGCTCCGGCAAGCATGCGCGCGCGCTGCCGATCGTCGAGATCGTCGCCCCGGCCGGCAACTACGACTACCAGAACAAGTACTTCACGGACGACACGAAGTACCACTGCCCGGCGGACCTGCCGCCTGAACTGACCGAGGAAATCCAGAAGCATGCCGTGGATGCCTACCGTGCCCTCGGCTGCGAAGGCTGGGGCCGGGTCGACGTGCTGGTGCGCGAGCGCGACATGCGTCCGTTCCTGCTGGAGGTGAACACCTCGCCGGGCATGACCGGGCACTCGCTGGTGCCGATGGCGGCGCGCGCGGTCGGCATCGATTACGAAGAGCTGTGCGTCGAGATCCTGCGTACGGCGCGCTGCAAGATGGTGAAGGCACAAGGCTGAGACGATGTGGCATGACGTACGCGCCCTGAACGCCACCGCCAGCACGCTGCTGGCGGCGACGCTGCTCGCCGCTATCGCTTCCGGCGTATGGTGGCTGTCGCAGCGGCCGATGTTCACGCTGCGCGCGGTGAAGATCGAGAGCCTGTACGGCATCGGCCTGCGCCACGTGAACGAACTCACGGTGCGCAACAGCGTGCAGGGCAAGATCCGCGGGAATTTCTTCACCACGGACCTGGACCAGGTGCGCACCACCTTCGAAGCCGTGCCCTGGGTGCGGCGCGCAACGGTGCGCCGCGAGTGGCCGAACCAGCTGATCGTCGAGGTCGAGGAACACGAGGCCCTCGGCACCTGGGGCGAAGGGCGGCTGCTGTCGGTGAAGGGCGATGTCTTCACCGCCAACCTGGCCGAGGCCGACGACGACCACGAGCTGCCGGCCTTCAGCGGTCCGGCCGGCAGCGAGAAGGAAGTGCTGGCACGCTTTGCCGAACTGCGCGCCTGGTTCGCGCCGGTGAAGCTGGTGCCGCAGGAACTGGCGCTGTCCTCGCGTTACGCCTGGACCGTCAAGCTGGACAACGGCATGAGCGTGGAGCTCGGCCGCGAGCAGGACCGGAATACCGTCAAGGCACGCGTGGCGCGCCTGGTCGGGGTCTATCCGCAGCTGGTTGCAAGGCTGCAGGAAGGCCGCATCGATACGATCGACATGCGTTACCCGAACGGCCTCGCCCTGTCGTCGGCGGCACTGAACGTGCCGACCGACGCGACGAAACCGGTGAAGCCGACCGTGAAGAAAAAAACAACCAATAAAACAACCAAGCATATCTAAAGCAGGCGAGCAATGACAAAAGACGCGAAAAACCTGATCGTCGGCCTCGACATCGGCACCTCGAAGGTGGTGGCCGTCGTGGCCGAGGTGATGTCCGATGGACGCCACGAGGTGATCGGACTCGGTCAGCACGAGTCGAGGGGATTGAAGAAGGGCGTCGTGGTGAACATCGAGGCGACGGTCGAATCGATCCAGCGCGCCCTGGAAGAAGCCGAGCTGATGGCCGACTGCAAGATCCGCAACGTGTACGCCGGCATCGCGGGCAGCCACATCCGCTCGTTCAACTCGAGCGGCATGGTGGCGATCAAGGACAAGGAAGTCACCGCCACCGACGTCGCGCGCGTGATCGAGACCGCCAAGGCGGTCAACATCCCGACCGACCAGCAGCTGCTGCACACGGTGCCGCAGGAGTTCATCGTCGACAACCAGGAAGACGTGCGCGAGCCGATCGGCATGAGCGGCATCCGCCTCGAAGTGCGCGTGCACATCGTCACCGGCGCGGTGTCGGCGGTGCAGAACATCGTCAAGTGCGTGCGCCGCTGCGGCCTGGAAGTGTCGGACCTGATCCTGCAGCCGATGGCTTCGGCCGATGCGGTCCTGACCGTCGACGAGAAGGAACTCGGCGTGGTCCTGATCGACATCGGCGGCGGCACCACCGATATCGCGGTGTTCTCGGACGGCGCGATCCGCCACACGGCCGTGATCCCGATCGCCGGCGACCAGATCACCAGCGACATCGCGATGGCGCTGCGCACGCCGACCGGCGAGGCCGAGGAAATCAAGCTGCGCTACGGCGTGGCCAAGCAGGTGCTGGCCGATCCGGGCGAGACGCTGGAAGTGCCGGGCCTGGGCGACCGCGGCCCGCGCGCGCTGAGCCGGCAGGCGCTGGCGGCGGTGATCGAGCCGCGCGTGGAAGAACTGTTCGCAATGGTGCACCAGGTGGTGCGCGAGTCCGGCTACGAGGGCGTGCTCTCGTCGGGCATCGTGCTTACCGGCGGCACCGCGATGATGCCGGGGATGATCGAGATGGCCGAGGACATGTTCCTCAAGCCGACCCGTCTCGGCACGCCGGACTACCGCGGCCAGCTGGCCGACGTGGTGCGCAGCCCGCGCTACGCGACCGTTTTGGGATTGCTGTTGGAAGCGAAAAAGCAGTACCTGCGAGGCCATATCGTGACGCGCCAGGATGGTTCGGTGAAGGCGGTTTGGCAACGCATGAAGGAATGGTTCTTGGGGAATTTCTGAAAGCGAAGTAACGGTTTACAACCTAGATTTCTGAGCAGTAACTGGCGTACCAAATTAGCGTCTTTGATTCGATACAAATACACATATTTTTACAATACCAGCAGTATCCATGAGCCAGTCCTGATAACCTTGTGAGGTTTGGCGCTTGGGTGCTGCAATTTGAAGATGAGGAGTCACATCATGGAGTTCGATATGGTCGATAACGCAGCACTGGGAACGGTGATCAAGGTCGTCGGCGTTGGTGGTGCAGGCGGCAACGCGGTGCAGCACATGATCAACAAAGGCGTCTCGGGCGTCGAGTTCATCGCCGCGAATACCGATGCCCAGGCGCTTGCCGCATCGAGCGCGAACAACATCATCCAGATCGGCGAGTCCGGCCTGGGCGCCGGCATGCGTCCGGAAATCGGCCGCCAGCTGGCCGAACAAACCCGCTCGCGCATCGAGGATTCGCTGCGCGGCGCGCACATGGTCTTCATCGCCGCCGGTATGGGCGGCGGCACCGGCACCGGCGCCGCCCCGATCGTGGCCGAAGTGGCCAAGACCATGGGCGCCCTGACCGTCGCCGTGGTTTCCAAGCCTTTCTCGTACGAAGGCCAGAAGTGCATGGACATCGCCGAGAACGGCCTGGAAGAGCTGTCGAAGCACGTCGACTCGCTGATCATCATCCTGAACGAAAAGCTGGAAGAGATCTACGAAGACGAGTCCATGCTCGACTGGATGAAGCATGCCGACGACGTCCTGAACAACGCCGTGGCCGGTATCGCCGAGATCATCAACGTGCCGGGTCACATCAACGTCGACTTCAACGACGTGAAGACCATCATGAGCGAGCAGGGCAAGGCCATGATGGGCACCGCCACCGCCGCCGGCGTGGACCGCGCGCGCATCGCCGCCGAGCAGGCCGTCGCCTCGCCGCTGCTGGACGGTATCGACCTGTCGGGCGCCAAGGGCGTGCTGGTCAACGTTACCGCATCGCGCGGTCTGAAGGGCAAGGAGATCAAGGAAGTCATGGCCGCCGTGCGCGCTTTTGCCGCTCCGGACGCATCGATCGCACAGGGCATCGCCTACGACGACGCGATGGGCGACGAGATCCGCGTGACCGTGGTCGCCACCGGCCTGGGCAAGAACAAGAAGATGCAGCTGGTCCAGCCGCAGCAGGTGCTGCGCACCGGTACCTACAACAGCCCGGTGATGGGCGCCGCCACCCTGCCGGCCGGCCTGAGCGCCGGCCATGCGGGCCACGCGGCTCACGCTGGCGGCAACGACGGCATGAAGCAGCCGGCCGTGTGGCGCCGCGAGCAGGCATCGGAACAGGTGCAGGCGATGCAGCGCAACGGCGTCGAGACCTACGACATTCCGGCCTTCCTGCGCAAGCAGGCCGACTGATCGATCAAGTCAGTACGCAAAAAACGGGATCGGAGCCGAGGCTCCGGTCCCGTTTTTCTTTGTAGGGCGGACGGCAAAGCCGTCCACCCTACACGCTTAAAATCCCGGCGCCGGCACCTCGGGAATCGGATTGCGCAAGCTGACATTCAGCATGTTCCAACCCCGGATCACCGCGATCGCATACCCCAGTTCCGCGATCTCGTTATCGCTGAACTGTGCACGCAGTTCCGCAAAATCCTCTTCCGTCGGCGTCGACCCCGGAATCGCATTCACCGCTTCCGCCCAGCGCAGCGCCGCCCGTTCGCGTGCGCTGAAGAAGGGCGCCTCGCGCCAGCCGGCGATCGCGTTCAGATGGCGCGGGTCCGCTTCCTGCTTGATCAGGTCGCGCCAGTGCATGTCGATGCAAACCCCGCAGCCGTTGATCTGCGAGACCCGCAAGTTGACCAGTTCCACCAGGCGCGGGCCGAGGGAACTCTTTTTCACGCTGGCCGACAGCGCGATCATCGCGTGCAGGTTCGGATGGGCCAGTTTGTAGAAATCGATGCGTGCAGCGTGTGCCATGGTCTGTGTCCTTTCAGGAAAGGGAGGCGCACCATGCGCGCTCCTCGTCCCGAAGACGGCCCGGCGCTGCGGTTTGTGACAGCCATCCGTCAAATCGTTTGCGGCGCTCCCGCCAGCTTGTCAGGATTGCGGATCACGAAGGCCGCCACGATGCGCCCGGCGTCGATGATGAACGACTGCGCCGATTCGATCCGCCCATCCACATAGCGCAGCAGCCCCGGCTCGCCATTCACCAGCGCCTCGCGGTAGGCCACGCGTCCCGGGAAGGCATGCTCGACCGACCAGTAGACCCCGGCCACGCGGCCGGCACCCTCGAGCACGCGCAGGAAGGACTTCACCTTGCCGCCGCCGTCGGACACCAGCTGCACGTCGTCGGCCAGCAAGGCCTTCATCGCGGCGCGGTCGCCGCCGCTGGCGGCCTGCATGAAGCGCGCCAGCAGTGCGCGATGGGCGGCCTGCGGCACCGTGAAGCGCGGCTGTTCCTGGCGCACGCGCGCCTGCGCCCGATGCACCAGCTGGCGGCAGGCGGCTTCGGTCTTGCCGAGCATGGCGGCGATGTCGGCGTAGTCCTGGTCGAATACCTGGCGCAGCAGGAAGGCGGCGCGCTCCTCGGGCGCGAGGCGTTCCAGCACCCACAGGAAGGCCACCGACACGTCGCTTGCCAGTTCGGCCGCGCTCTCCGGCGTGTGTGCGTCTTCGATGATCGGCTCCGGCAACCACCAGCCGACGTAGGCTTCGCGCTCGGTCTTGCGCGTGCGCAGGCGGTCGATCGCCAGGCGCGTGGCGACCGTGACCAGCCAGGCCTCGGGCGTGGCGACGTTTGCACGCCCGCTGCCGTTCCAGCGCAGCCAGGCGTCCTGCACCACGTCCTCGGCGTCGGCGCGCGTGCCGAGCATGCGGTAGGCGATGGCGAACAGGCGCGGACGCACGGCGTCGAAGCCGTCGGCCGGCTCAAGAGAAGAAGGGAGGGGCATGCTGCATTCTCGATCGGGTTGGGGATCCATGCAAGACGGCCAGCGCAGCACGTTTGTGACAGCTTGCCGTTCGTCGGCCTGGCTGTCGATCCGTCGCTTGCCTTGCAGCGGCGGTGCGTCGGTGTTGTAGACTAGAAAGATGCTGATTCGTTCCACAACGTCGTCCCTGCTTGCGCAAGCCTGGCGTGGATTCTGGACCCTGCGCAAGCGCCGCGCCGCCGACCTGTGGGCGGACGTCCTCATTGCTGCCGCGCTGGCGCTGCTGGCCTGGGCGGCGCTCGGCCTGCTCGGCCTGGCCGGCGTGATCACCGTGAACGTGCCCGACGCCTCCTTCCTGCACCGGTTGCTGCTCGGCATGCTGCTGCTGTTCCTGGCGATCGCCTTGAGCATGCTGGCGGTGCTGCGCCTGGCCGAGGCGCTGCTGCCCGAGGCGCGCCTGGCCAGGCTGTCGCCGGTGCGCGACTGGCGCGCGGCGGCATGCGTCAGCCTGCTCCTGCTGGCCGGCCTGATGCTCGGCAACCTGGCCGGCAGTGGATTGCTGGCGCTCGCCTATCCGGGCACCGAGTTCTTCGCCTCGTCGACGCTGCGGCGCCAGCTGCGCGTGCTGCAGCTCCTGCCTTTCCTCGCCATCGTGGCCGGCCTCTTCTGGCGCGGGCGTCTGCAACGCCAGGCGATGCAGGCCCAGGCCGCCGAGGCGCAGCTGCGCCTGCTGCAGGCCCAGATCGAACCCCACTTCCTGTTCAACACGCTGGCCAACATCGAAAGCCTGCTTGAAGCCGATCCGCCGCGCGCCCGCGCCATGCTCGAAGCCTTCTCCGATCACCTGCGCGCCGGCATGGGCCAGCTGCGGGTGCAGGAAACCACGCTTGGCGCCGAACTCGACATGGCGGCGAACTACCTGCGCCTGCTGCAGATCCGCATGGGGCCGCGCCTGCGTTTCGCGGTCGACGCGGGGCAGGACGCGCGCACCGCGCTGCTGCCCCCGCTGCTGCTGCAGCCGCTGGTGGAGAATGCGATCCGCCATGGCCTCGAGCCGAAGGTCGAAGGCGGCGAAGTGCGCATCGTGGCCGCCGTCGACGACGGCCGCCTGCGCATCCGCGTGCTCGACGACGGCCTCGGGCGCGGCGCGCCGTCCGCTGTACACGGCGCCGGCATGGCGCTCGAGAACATCCGCGCGCGCCTGCGGCACCGTTACGGCGAGCGCGCCAGCCTGACCCTGCTGCACGCCGCGGGCACCGACGCCACCATCGAACTGCCTTACCAAGCCACGCCATGACCCATGTCCCGCATCGTGCCATCCTCGCCGACGACGAACCCCATCTCGCCGAGCACCTGAAGGGGCAGCTCGGCAGGCTCTGGCCCGCGCTCGAGATCGTGGCCGTGGCCGGCAACGGCATCGACGCTGCGCGCCTCATCGCCGAGCACGATCCCGATCTCGCCTTCCTCGACATCCGCATGCCGGGCCTGTCCGGGCTTGAAGTGGCGCAGGGCATCGAAGGCCGCACGCGCGCGGTCTTCGTCACCGCCTACGACGAATACGCGGTGCAGGCCTTCGAGCACGCGGCGCTCGACTACCTGCTCAAGCCCCTGCGCAGCGAGCGTCTGCAGCGCACGATCGAACGCGTGCAGGCAGCCCTGGTCGCGCCGCCGCCGGACGACGCAAGCCTGGCCGCAGCGCTGCGCCGCCTGATGCGACAGCCGGCCGGCGAATGCCTGCGCTACCTGCGCGCAGGCAAGGGCGGCAGCGTCCACAACATCGCAGTCGGCGACGTCCTGTTCTTCCAGGCCGACGACAAGTACACGGTGGTGCGCACCGCGCGCGACGAATACCTGATCCGCACGCCGATCGCGGAACTCGCGGCACGCCTCGACCCCGAGGAATTCCGCCAGGTGCACCGCGCCACCATCGTCAACCTGGCCCACCTGGCCGGCACCCGGCGCGACGACACGAGCCGCCTGTTCCTGCGCATGCGCGGCATCGAGACCGAGCTGCCGGTGAGCCGCGCCTACGTGCCCTTGTTCGCGGCGATGTAGGTACCTGTCCGCACATCTTGTTAAGCCCTGGCACGTGGTTTCAATCGGAAACTGATACCCATGCGATTGATCGCGTTCATGGCGGCGATCACGATCGTCAGTTCCACCAGGGCCTTTTCCCCAAACGCGGCCAGTGCCGCCGAGTATGCCTCGTCCGAAGCATGGGTTTCGCTCACGCGTGTTACCTCTTCCGTCCATGCGAGGGCCGCACGTTCCCGGTCTGAAAATAAATACGCAACCTCGTCCCACACCGGCACCAATACAATCTTGTCGACGGACATGCCGTGCCCGATGAGGTCGCGGGTATGGACATCGATACAGTGTGCGCAACCATTTAATTGAGAGACCCTGAGAAAGACGAGGTGAACCAGGCCGGGTTCCAGACCCGTGCCCGTCGTCGAGTAATGGTGGAGCGCTCCCAGCGCCTTGGCGCCTTCCTGCGAGACTTGAAACCAGTATGCGCGATTCATGGTTCGTATTTCCTTTGTGAGGTGATTGGCCGTGCGGCTGGCGAGACTTGCCCGCCGCTTTCTGCAAGACGTGTCGCCCGGCGTTCCTGTGACAACTACCCGAGGGCGATCCGGCCTTTGCAACCGCGTCGGCAGCGCGGGAGGCGGCCGGCGGGACAGTGCAGGAAAGGCGGGGATGGTGCATACTGCCGGGATTCCGACAACAACACCGAAAGAAGACACAGCATGAGCATCCAGATTGGCGACCGCCTGCCCGAAGGCACCCTGGCCGAATTCGTCGAGACCGAAACCGCGGGCTGCAGCCTGGGCCCGAACACCTTCCAGGTCGCCGACCTGGTCAAGGGCAAGACGGTTGCCATCTTCGGCTTGCCGGGCGCATTCACGCCGACCTGCTCGGCCCAGCACGTGCCGGGCTTCGTGCAGAACGCCGACGCCTTCAAGGCCAAGGGCGTGGACGAGATCTGGTGCATCTCGGTGAACGACGCTTTTGTCATGGGCGCCTGGGGCCGCGAGCAGAAAGCCGCCGGCACCGTGCGCATGATGGCCGACGGTAACGCCGCCTTCACCAAGGCCCTGGGCCTGGACGCCGACTTCTCGAAGCATGGCATGGGCACGCGCTCGCAGCGCTACTCGATGCTGGTGGTCGACGGCGTCGTCAAGCAGCTGAACGTGGAGCAGGGCGGCTTCGAGGTCTCGAAGGCCGAGGCGCTGCTGGCCCAGCTGGGCTGATCGCCTCTTTCTGCACACCCGACGGCGCTGCGGCGCCGTTTTTTGTTTTGAGTACCGCAATGAGTAAAGTTTCCGGCAACCTGCGCAGCATCTACGCGATGCTGATCGCCGTCTTCATGTTCTCGCTGATGGACACGGCGATGAAGCTGCTCGCCGCCCACTACCCGGCGATGCAGGTGGCGGCGCTGCGTTCGCTGTCGTCGCTGCCGCTGGTGGTGCTGTACGTCGCCTGGCGCGGCGGCTTCGCCACCATGCTGCGGGCGCGCGCGTCGCTGCACGTCCTGCGCGGGGTGCTCGGCATCGGCATGCTGGCGCTGTTCGCCTATGGCCTCAAGCGCCTCAGCCTGGCCGAGGCCTATTCGATCTTCTTCATCGCGCCGGCCCTGATCACGGCGATGGCGGTGTTCTTCCTGAAGGAGCGGGTCAACCTGGCGCGCTGGGTCGCCATCTTCGTGGGACTGGCCGGCGTGCTGGTCGTGCTGCGCCCGGAGGGCGGCGGCTTCCTGACCCTGGGCGGCCTGGCGATCCTCGGTTCGGCCGTGTGCTACGCCATTTCGGCGATCGCCGCGCGCATCCTGGCGCGCACCGACAACACGCGCCAGATGATGTTCTGGCTGATGCTCTTGATGTCGGTCGGCGCCACCGCGCTTGCCGCACCCGAGTGGGTGGACATCGACCCCGGCCACATCCTGCTGCTGTGCGGCCTGGCCGTGAGCGGCTTCTTCGGCCAGCTGGCGATCACGGAAGCCTTCAGCCACGGCGAGGGTTCGGTGGTGGCGCCTTTCGAATACTCGGCCCTGGCCTGGGGCGTGGCGATCGACTGGATGCTGTGGCAGACCCTGCCCGACAGCTATACCCTCATCGGCGCGGCCATCATCATCGGCAGCGGTTTGTACCTGATCCGGCACGAGAAGAGCCACGCCGAATCCGAGCATCCGTGAGACTGTCGCGCATGCGCATCGCTTCGTTGTTAGTGTTTCTATATTGCAATAGCCGGCTCCGGCAGGGTTTGAAAAGCACGGATATAATCGACCCATGCTCAAACAACGAACCATCAAACAACTGGTGCGCACGACCGGCGTCGGGTTGCATTCCGGCCGCAAGGTCGAGCTGACGCTGCGTCCGGCCGCGCCCGATACCGGCATCGTGTTCCGCCGTGTCGACCTCGACCCGGTGGTCGAGTTCCCGTCCAGCGCGGAAGTCGTGGGCGACACGCGCATGGCCTCGGTGCTGATCAAGGACGCGGCGCGCGTCTCCACCGTCGAACACCTGATGTCGGCCTGCGCGGGCCTGGGCATCGACAACCTCTACATCGAGGTCACGGCCGAGGAAATCCCGATCATGGACGGCTCCGCGTCCTCGTTCGTGTTCCTGCTGCAGCAGGCCGGCGTGGAAGACCAGCCGGCGCCGAAGAAATTCATCCGCGTGCTGAAGGAAGTCGAAGTGCGCCAGGGTACGGGCAACAACGAGAAGTGGGCGCGCCTGAAGCCGCACGACGGTTACAAGCTCGACTTCTTCATCGAGTTCAACCACCCGGCGGTGGACGGCACCACGCAGAACGCCTCGGTCGACTTCGCCCAGGTTTCCTACGTGCACGACGTGGCGCGCGCGCGTACCTTCGGCTTCATGCAGGACGTGGAAAGCCTGCGCGGCATGGGCTTGGCCCGTGGCGGCTCGCTCGAAAACGCGATCGTGATGGACGAGTACCGCATCCTGAACGCAGACGGCCTGCGCTACGACGACGAGTTCGTGCGCCACAAGATCCTGGATGCGATCGGCGATTTGTACCTGGTCGGCCACCCGCTGCTGGCGGCGTACGAAGCGCACAAGTCGGGCCACGGGCTGAACAACGAGCTGCTGCGCGCCTTGCTGGCGCGGCCGGATGCCTACGAGATCGTCACGTTCGACGCCGTCGACAGCGCGCCGCCGTCGTACGTGCGCCAGATGCACGAGGAGTGGGCGCTGACCTAAGGCCCGACCGGTAGGGTGGACGGCTTCGCCGTCCACGCGTTCAAGCCCCGGCTAGCCGCGGCGCCGCTTCTCCGCCAGCCGCTTCACCGCCGCCACCAGCGCCGCGTTCTGCGGCGTATCCGGCAGCGTCTCCCCCAGTTCCTCGAAGGCCGCGACGGCCTTTTCCGGCAATTCCAGCGTACGCATCTGCACCTGCTCGGGCATGGCCCGCATCACCTGCACCTTCAGGCGCAGCGAATTGACCTGCCAGCCGCGCGCCAGCAGGCTGCTTTGCAACTTGGGCAGCTGCTGCTTGAGCCGCGCCGCCACCGCCGAACTCGGCACGGCCAGGGTCAGCACCCCCTCCTGGAAGGACAGCACGTCGCAGTTGCCGGCCAGCGCGGGCAGGGTCATGCCGACGTCGCGCTGCAGATCGGCCATGCGCATGGCGGCCGGCAGCAGCCGCGCCATGCGCTCGTTGGAACGCAGGAAGTCGGTCGCTTCGAAGGAAGTCGGATTGTTGCGGGTGCCGTAGATATGCATCAGGCTGGTGGGATGCCGAGGGATCGATAAGTCCACAACATACCACAGCGCATGGCACAGTGCACGCGCCCCGCCTACGCGGCGCACGCAAGGCCTGCGGGACAGGCGCATGGCGATGCAATTTGATAACATTCTTTATGGCACCACACTTGTTATCTGGCCTATAAGCCCCAAGTGTGGCCGCATCGCATGATAAAATCAGTCGCTTTTTGCCTTGGGCGGTCTTCGATGGGTATCGATTTGATACCATCCCTGGCTCTTTTCGCGGCGTCTTTATAAGAAACTTAGCATGTCATTCCTGACCCAGATTTTCGGCAGCCGAAACCAGCGGCTGATCAAGCAGTATCAAAAAACCGTGCGTCAGATCAACGCGCTCGAGCCGCAGATGGAAAAGCTGTCGGACGCCGAGCTTCAGGCAAAGACCCCGGAATTCAAATCCCGCATCGCCGGCGGCGCCTCGCTCGACGACATCCTCCCCGAAGCATTTGCCGTCTGCCGCGAAGCCGCGAAGCGCGTGCTGAAGATGCGTCACTTCGACGTGCAGCTGATCGGCGGCATGGTCATCCACCAGGGCAAGATTGCCGAGATGGGTACCGGTGAAGGCAAGACCCTGATGGCAACCCTGCCGGTCTACCTGAACGGCCTGTCGGGCAAGGGCGTGCACGTCATTACCGTCAACGACTACCTGGCCCAGCGCGACGCCGAATCGATGGGCCGCCTGTACAGCTGGCTCGGCCTGACCACCGGCGTGAACCTGTCGCAGATGCCGCACGACGCCAAGCAGCAAGCCTACGGCTCGGACATCACCTACGGCACCAACAACGAATTCGGTTTCGACTACCTGCGCGACAACATGGTCTACGAGGCGCGCGAACGCGTGCAGCGCAGCCTGAACTTCGCCGTGGTCGACGAGGTCGACTCGATCCTGATCGACGAAGCGCGTACCCCGCTGATCATTTCGGGCCAGGCCGAGAACCATACCGACCTGTATCACCGCATCAACGAAGTGCCGCCCCAGCTGACCCTGCAGATCGGCGAGGAAACCCCCGACGGCAAGGGCCAGGTCGAAGTCCCGGGCGACTACATCAAGGACGAAAAAGCGCACACCGTGCTGCTGACCGAGGCCGGCCACGAAAAGGCGGAAAGCATCCTCACCGCGATGGGCCTGCTGCCGGAAGGCGCCTCGCTCTACGACGCCGCCAACATCACCCTGATCCACCACCTGTACGCGGCGCTGCGCGCCCACGTCCTGTACCACAAGGACCAGCACTACGTGGTGCAGAACGGCGAAGTCACCATCGTCGACGAATTCACCGGCCGCCTGATGACGGGCCGCCGCTGGTCCGACGGCCTGCACCAGGCA
>Ga0308166_1000642_pt1 | contig 44694 bp, 42 predicted proteins | sample PhyCR2_2_FD_202137 | JGI IMG/M metagenome (GOLD analysis project Ga0308166, IMG submission 202137) | Phyllosphere microbial communities from UC Gill Tract Community Farm, Albany, California, United States - DLSLCC.R2 | ecosystem: Host-associated > Plants > Phyllosphere > Unclassified | place...
ATCTTCGGCACCGAGGATATCGGTCAGGGCAGCGTAACGGGTTTCGCCGTTGACGGTGTCCGAAACCAGACCCATAGCGATACCGGCGACTGGTGCCTTCAGTGGCACACCAGCGTTCAGCAGCGACAGGGTCGAAGCGCAAACCGAGCCCATGGAGGTCGAGCCGTTGGAGCCCAGTGCCTCAGAGACCTGACGGATTGCGTATGGGAATTCCTCACGGCTTGGCAACACTGGAACCAGTGCGCGCTCTGCCAGTGCACCGTGGCCGATTTCGCGGCGCTTTGGTGAACCAACACGGCCGGTTTCACCGGTCGAGTATGGAGGGAAGTTGTAGTTGTGCATGTAACGCTTGGACTTCACTGGGGACAGCGAGTCAATCTGCTGTTCCATCTTCAGCATGTTCAAGGTGGTTACGCCCATGATCTGGGTTTCGCCACGCTCGAAGATTGCCGAACCGTGAACGCGAGGCAGAACCTCAACCTCGGCGGAGAGCTGACGGATGTCAGCCAATCCACGTCCGTCGATACGGATCTGATCGGTCAAGATGCGCTGGCGCACGATGTGCTTGGTGACTGCGCCGAAGGCCTTGGAGATCTCGCCCTCACGGCCAGCGAAGGTGTTGCCTTCACCGGTCAGAGATGCAAGAACTTCGTCCTTGTAAGCGCTAGCAGCGTTGTCGCGCTCCTGCTTGTCAGCGATGGTGTAGATTTCAGCCAAGCGGGTCGAAGCAGCAGCTTCAACAGCAGCGAAAGCATCTTCTTCGTAATCGCGGAAGACTGGGAACTCAACGGTTTCCTTGGCAGCGCGAGCAGCCAGATCAGCCTGAGCGTCGCACAGAACCTTGATGAATGGCTTTGCAGCCTCAAGACCTTCTGCAACAACCTCTTCGGTTGGAGCCTGAGCGCCGCGTTCCTTGATCAGTTCCCAAGAGTTGTCGGTAGCTTCAGCTTCCACCATCATGATGGCAACGTCGTCGCCTGCAACACGGCCGGCAACGACCATGTTGAAGACAGCGTTCTTCAGCTCGGAGTGGCGTGGGAAAGCAACCCACTGTGCGCCGTTTCCGTCGTCAACCAGTGCAACGCGAACGCCACCGATTGGGCCGGAGAATGGCAGACCCGAAAGCTGAGTGGACATCGAGGAAGCGTTGATTGCTACAACGTCGTACAGCTCATCTGGATCGATGGACAGGACGGTAACAACAACCTGAACCTCGTTGCGCAGACCCTTGACGAAAGCTGGGCGCAGTGGGCGGTCCATCAGACGGCAAGCCAAGATGGCTTCGGTCGATGGGCGGCCTTCGCGGCGGAAGAAGCTACCTGGGATACGACCGGCAGCGTACATACGCTCTTCAACGTCCACGGTCAGTGGGAAGAAGTCGAAGCCTTCGCGTGGGTGCTTGCCGGCGGTGGTTGCCGAAAGCAATGCGGTTTCATCATCGATGTAAACCATTGCCGAACCTGCAGCTTGCTTAGCAAGGCGGCCGGTCTCGAAGCGAATGGTGCGGGTGCCGTAGCGACCGTTGTCGATCTGTGCTTCGGCGAATTGGATTTCTGGACCCTCCATTAAGGGGGTTCTCCTTTCGTTCGCTCCCAGCTAGGTGGATAAGCGAACCGTGTGGCCCTACCCAGATCTGGTCTTCGATCGAGACTCGCGCTAGCGTGCGATAAGCACTTGAGCGAAAGCCACTACCGAGGACCGCGAAGCTGGCGGTCGGGACCAACGGTTGGTCAGCCCTGGGAGTTATTTTCATTCGGGGTCTGCATAGAACATGCTGACCCAAGTACTAGCCTACCGGGAATTGGCCAAAGCTGCAGATCTCGACTGGCCAGCCCAAACTGAGAACATCATCATGATCCGCTTAGCTACTGCGCGCAGACTTCTCTTCTGGCGCGCAAGCCCAACTGGAAAGCATCTTTAGACTCTCTTCGCTCACAGATCCTGGCTCAGCAACATAAATGCTCATTTCGTGGGCAGCACGCGGTAGCTGGGCGATGCCGAAGGAACGGTAGGCCAGATCCAAACGACCAACCACAGGATGTTGCAGCCGCTTGATGCCCTCATGGGTGAAGCGGATGTTGTGTGTGGCCCACAGTGTTCTAAAGTCGTCGCTGAGTGTGGATAGCTCGCCAATGAGATCTTGCAACGCCTTATCGTTGGGCTCGCGTCCGGCCTCGGCGCGAAGAAGTGCCGCGGTCGCAGCTGCGCCAGCTTCCCAATCAAGGAAGAACTCCTTGGCTGCTGGGTCCAAGAAATGGAACCTTGCAAAGTTAGCGTGTGCGTTGGCTTTGGTGGTGTCACTGTTAAGCATGGGCGCGTGCAAGGCCCGGCCCAAGCTGTTTGACGCCACAACATCTAATCGCCCGTTTCGGACGAAGGTCGCCGAGAGTGTGGCTGAGTCCATAAACCACTGCACCGAGGGCGAGATCGGATCAACCTTTTTACGCCTCGCGGGTTTACTTGCGCTCCCCCGGGCGGTCTGAGCCAGCTCCAGCAAATAAATGCGCTCTTCTTCATTTAGCCGCAGTGCGGTGGCCACGGCGAGCAACACTTCTTCTGAGACGCCTGAAATGTTGCCCTTTTCTAGTCGGGCGTACCATTCGGGACTGACCCCGGCGAGCACTGCAACTTCTTCCCGGCGTAGCCCAGGGACCCGACGCCGAGTCCCCACAGCGAACCCAACTTCTTCGGGACGGATACGGGCGCGACGGCTAGTGAGGAAGTCTTTGATGTTGCTGCGCTGGTTTTTCGGGTCGGTCATGTTTTAAAGGTAAGTCAGGATTGAAGTTTTTCGGGGGTACAACCAGTGCCCCTATAAACGCAACCTTTCTCGCATAGCTCCAGTCACGGTGTAATGGATATGGAAAGATTCCTTCTTATAGAACAGGACGTTGATGAACGTAGACGATCGCCGCGTAGCGGTGCGATCTGATGCTACGACGAGGGGCAAGGCCAACCGGTCAATCCCGCTGGTCGTATATGTCTTGGCGGTAGGTACCTTTACGATGCTCACCACCGAGTTCATCGTGGCCGGCATCTTGACCCAGTTGGCGGCCGAGCTTGACGTCAGCGTGGGACGAGCGGGTCTACTGATCACCGTCTTTGCAGCGGGCATGGTCATTGGTGCACCACTGATGGCACTGCTGACCCTGCGATTGCCACAGCGTTTAACCTTGATTTTGTCCTTGGCAGTCTTTGCTGCTGGACATGTGGTTGTCGCGTTGGGATCAGATTTCACGCTGCTGATGGTGGCTCGTTTTGTTACCGCTCTGGCCACCGGAGCTTTCTGGTCCATCGCTGGAGTCGTTGCAGCTAAAAGTGCTGGCCCGGGCATGGCCTCTAGGGCGCTGGGAATTATCAATGCCGGAGGCATGCTCGCTACCGTGCTCGGTGTTCCCTTGGGCGCCTTTGCTTCCCAGTACTTCGGTTGGCGCGGATCATTCTGGGGCTTGGCTGTCCTGGCGGTCATCTCGGCGGCGCTGATAGCGCGTTTTGTTCCGCACAATATTTCCAAACATTCCCAGGTCTCAATTCCTCGTGAACTGGCGGGTCTGCGTTCACTGCGGTTGTGGCTGACCTTGGCCGCCTGCGCCACAACCACCGGTGGCGTGCTCTCGGCCTATTCCTATATTTCGCCGTTGCTCATCACCGGCACCGGCTTCAGCGAATCGGTCATACCTTTGGTGCTGATCGGTTTTGGTGTGGGATCGCTGATCGGTTCGTTGATTGGTGGCCGCTTAGGGGACGCGCATCCACACGTGATGACAGTCATTGCACCGGCCGTGTCCACACTGATTCTTGTTTCAGTGTGCCTGTTCTCCGGCCTGCAACTGCCCATGATTGTGTTGATCACCCTGCTCGGATTTTTTGGTTTGGGCGCCAACCCGATCCTTGCCTCCTTGGCCATCAAGTATGGGGATCGTTCACCAACGTTGGCCTCTTCGCTCACCGTCGCGGGCTTTAATGTGGGAACTACAATCGCTTCGTGGCTCGGTGGCAAAGCCTTGGAAACTGAGCTTGGAACCACCGGTCCGGTAGTTGTTGGAGCGAGCATCGCCATGCTGACGCTCATCCCCGTTATCAGTCTGGCCGTCATTGCCCGACGCAACGCTAATAATCAAAAGCTCGTTCCCGCTCACAACTAGTGCACCGTTCCTGTGCATTGGCTAAAAATAGAACACTAATCTCGGCGAGATGGGATTATTTACGTATCCGGCATCGTTGATGCTTCTGGGTGCACCTTGTGCGCCTGTGAGCAGAGCACGGGAATCTTTCAAGATTCGATTGCCCTCATGCGTGAAAATCTGGACCCGCCAGTAACTGAATACCACCGTGCGCCGAACCGGTGCACGATGAGAAGTAAACAGATAGACAAAGGAAAAATCTCCTATGACAACTATGGCAAACGCATACGCTGCACCATCGGCCACTGAGGCACTTGTTCCACTTCAGATTGAGCGTCGGGCCGTGGGTCCAAAGGATGTTCTGATCGACATCAAGTTTGCAGGTATCTGCCACTCGGACATCCACACCGTCAAGGGTGATTGGGGACCACAGTCCTACCCACTGGCTCCAGGCCACGAAATCGCTGGCATCGTAGCCGAGGTCGGCTCCGAGGTCACCAAGCACAAGGTCGGCGACCGCGTTGGCGTTGGCTGCATGGTCAACTCCTGTGGCAAGTGCGAATACTGTGTTGCTGGCGAAGAGCAGTTCTGCACCGAGGGCTCGGTTGGCACCTACGGTGCTACCGACCGCGATGGCACCATCACCCAGGGTGGTTACACCACCAACGTGGTTGTCACCGAAGACTTCGTACTGAGCATCCCAGATTCCATCGAGCTTGATGTTGCCGCTCCCCTGCTTTGCGCCGGTATCACTACCTTCTCGCCACTTCACCACTGGGGCGCAGGCCCAGGCAAGAAGGTTGCAGTTGTCGGTTTGGGCGGCTTGGGCCACATGGCAGTAAAGATCGCCAGCGCCATGGGTGCCGACGTGACCGTACTGTCCCAGTCCTTGAAGAAGAAGGAAGATGGACTCAAGTTGGGCGCTAGCGACTACCGCGCCACCAGTGACAAGAGCACCTTCACTGAGCTTGAGAAGACCTTCGATTTGATCATCAACACGGTCAGCGCTTCGATCGACATCAGCTCCTACCTTCAGTTGCTGCGTGTTGACGGAACCATGGTCAACGTTGGTGCACCTGCTGAGCCACTTCCAGTGAACGCTTTCGCTTTGATCGGTGGACGTCGTTCGTTCGCCGGCTCCGCAATTGGCGGCATCAAGGAGACCCAGGAAATGCTGGACTTCTGTGGTGAGCACGGCATTGGTGCAGAGATCGAAGTTATCTCGGCCGATCAGATCAACGAAGCTTACGAGCGCGTCCTCAAGTCGGATGTTCGCTACCGCTTCGTGATTGACACCGCGACCATGGCCTAAAGCCACAAACGCACGCGGCGCCCGAAACATCAACTGATAAGTTGGTGGCTCGGGCGCCGTTTGTTTAACCAGTAATTCTTCTTCGGAAAGTTTCATCGTGACTGAACCAAATTTTGCAGAACACTCGTGGGACTACCTTGAACGCCGCAGTGTTCTGGTTATTACACTGAGCGGGCCAGCAAATGTGCGACTGATGGACCCTGAGAATTTTGCGGCCTATCAAGACGGCGAAAAGTACGACTTTCATGGCGGTCTTGCCCGCCGGGCACCCTTTCGAATTAAGGTTCCACATTCGGGTCCGTGGTATTTGGCCATTGACCTCAACGGTTTACCCGGGCGCGGGGTACGCCATGATGTCACTGTTCAGCCGCCGCAGAAACTCGAAGAGCGCAAAGCCTAAAGCACAGATCTCGGATGCATATTCCGTGAAGATCAGCCTGAAGCCGTTGTGGGATATAGGCATCAGACACGACAACAGCCGGCCCAGCACCCTAGGTGCTGAACCGGCCGTTGTTGTTGATGAATTACTTGCCGAACTTGCCGCTCTTCAGCTCGCGGTTGGCAGGAATATCTGCCCAGCCGCCAAGTCCATTGTCGCCATAGTTGTAGTCAACTGTTGCCGACGCACCCTTGATGTCCAACTTAACAGTTGGGCCCAAGGTGCCACCTCGGACGAAGTTGTCCTTGGTGCCAATGGTGTCGATGAAGGACTGAACCAGTCCGCCAGGCATGACGTAGTGCGAGTATGCCTGGAACTGGCCTGGGTGCTGGTTGTAGTCAGGAGCGAATGGGCTGCCTGCTGCAAAGTTCAGGTTTGAAGGGCTACCCAAAGCCAAGCCTGAACCGCGGTTCAGTGGCTGGTAATCGCTACGAATACCGTTACCTACGAAGCCGTAAACGCCTTCTGGTCCATCGATGCCAGCAGCAAAGGTGGAGCGGTGGCTAATCGTGAACAGGTAGTACTTGCCGTCCTGCATGTAAATCTGTGGACGCTCAGTCTGGTCGGTAACACAGTTAGCCGACAAGATTGGTGGCAGGAATTCCCACTCGGTGAGTTCCTTGTTCTTTGCACGAGCCAAACCAACGTTACCGATCTGGTAGGTTGCACCTGACTTGTTGACCTCTGCAACGGTTTCACCGTTGGTTTCGCCCTTGTTGTAGCCAAGGTCATCAGCATCGCACTTTGCTGCATCACGCTTCTGCGCGGTGTTGCCCTCGAAGACCATGAAGGTCTCGCCTGGGTGTGCTGGATCTTCAAAGGTGAACGGGTCACGGAAGTTGAAGAAGGAGTTCTGCTCAGCGGTCTGGTAGTACTTACCGTCTGCCTGGAGCAGTTCGGTGACCTTGTCGAAACCGGTGAACTTTACACCCTTTTTGTTTGCGTGAACGTGGCCGACGCTCAATGCGATACGTGGATCGTAAGGCTTGATGTCCTTGCCATCCTTATCGCGGTAGAAGGCAACGTCGGTGAAGAACAGCTTGATTTCGCCGTTCTTGTCTACACGAGCCGAGCCAGACCACTGGGTCTGGTGGCTGTAGGACTTATCCTCGAAGATCTTGCCGGTGACGCCTTCGTCAAAGACCTCGCCGCCGTAGGTCCAGCCGCCGTCTTTTGGACGCTCGTCAGCTGGGACGCCAGCTGGACGGTAGAAGTAGCCGATGCGCGCGTACTGGTGACGCTCATCGAAGCCCAAGTCGCGGTCAGCAACTAGCGAGAAGATGATCTCCTGGCCGCCAACGCTGTACTGGTTAGCGTCTGCGTCAGTCAGTGGCCAGGTATCCCAGACCCATACTTCTTCGTTGCTCATGTCAGGGAAATCCTGAGGAACGGTTGGCATGGTGTACTCGGTTGGCATCGAGTTTTCGCGGGAAGCAGCGTCTGGATCAGACATTGCCTTTAGCTGCTTAGCATCTGCACGGGTCCAACGCGACGTGAAATCATCGGTTGGGCTGTAAGCCTTTTGGGTGTGCTCAGTTGGCGCAGGGAAACCTGGTACCGGCTCGGTTGCGGCCACTGCTGGGGCCGAAACCAAAGTTGCACCGAGCGCTCCAATGCTCAGTACAGCAGCAAGAATGCCGCGTTTGGTGCGTTGCTTATTCACGATTGTTTGCCTTCGTTCGATACGGAATCGGACAATCGCTCGGGCTGCGACACACGCTCTCTCCACAGTCGAATCTAAGGATTCACATAGCTCCTGTCAATCGATTCAAAACGTTTTGGAAGCAGGATCACATTTTTTAGGATTCTTAACGAAATCTTCATCACATTCTTTGCAAAACGTTTTGGTTGTTCGTTAGCGTGGGTAACTGTCACTCGTAGCGACGCACGATCTCTCCCCAAATCTTTTGCGACGACACCCATCGTTGCTGCCCTTTACCGGCGTTTGAACTGACCTACTGGAAAGACCGATGACTCAGCCACAGACCAAGAACTCCAAGATTCTTATTGCTGCCGCAGCCGCCTGTGCACTGGTCCTCGTGGCTTTGCTGGCTTGGCAATTCCTACGCCCTGCACCACAATCACCAAAAACTGAGAGCGACAACAACGCTCAAGAAGCCGAACAGTTTCAACGGCCAGAATCTTGGTCGCAGTTCCGCCCAGCCAATCACCTAACGCCGAGCCAAAACTGGATGAACGATCCGCAACGCCCGTTCTTCCTAGACGGACTGTGGCACTTCTACTATCTCTATAACGCTGACTACCCGGACGGCAACGGTACCGAGTGGTATCACGTCACCTCCACTGACCTTGTTCATTGGAAAGATGAAGGCGTTGCCATTGAGAAATACAAAAACGGTCTAGGTGATATCTGGACCGGCAGTGCGGTCGTTGATACAGAAAACACCGCAGGTTTCGGTAAAAACGCAGTCATCTCGTTGGTTACCCAGCAAGTAGACGGTGTTCAACGTCAGTCGTTGTTCTACTCAACCGACGGCGGATACTCTTTCACCTCGTACGAGGGCAACCCAGTCATGGACAATCCCGGCGTCGACGCATGGCGAGATCCGAAAATTGTCTGGGACAAAGAACGCAATCAATGGCTCATGCTGTTGGCCGAAGGAAGCAAAGTCGGCTTCTACACCTCCAAAGATCTCAAGTCCTGGAACTACCAGTCTGGTTTCGAAGCGCCAGACCTTGGCACAGTCGAATGCCCAGATTTCTTCCAAATGTCCGTAGACGGTGACCCCGAACGCACTACGTGGGTCTTAGGCATCAGCGCCAACGGGGAAAGTTTTGGACGTACCACCGGCTACACCTACTGGTCCGGTGACTTTGATGGCAAGACCTTTACCCCTGCCGAACAAGAACCTCAATGGCTTGATGCCGGATCCGACTTTTACGCGGCAGTGTCGTGGGAGGATCCTCAAGCAGAAGGTCCTTTGGCCCACCGTTACGCACTGGGCTGGATGAACAATTGGGCTTACGCCTCAGATCTTCCATTGGGCGATTGGTCCGGCGGATCTATGTCCACGGTTCGTCAGCTTTCGTTGCGTGAGGTTTCAGGAAAACCGACCTTATTCTCGGAGCCTATTGCAGCGGTTGATAAGCTCGCCGGCGATCCAGCCCAAACCACAGCGCAAGATGTGCCCACGGGGCACAGCGCTTCGGTGGGCAAAGCTGAAACGGATTCTTACCGACTCCACGTTGATCTTGCCCAAGATGAGACTTCGCCAAGCGATGAGGCTCAAGTTGAGATCAAGGACGCCAATGGTGCGACCGTGACTGTCGGCTACAACTTCAAAGACCAAACTCTCTTCCTCAACCGCGACAAAGACAAGGTAGCCTCCACCATGCCCGAGGCTTACCGCGAGATTCGTAGCGAGCATCTTCCCAGCGACAACGGAGCGGTCAGCTTAGATGTACTGGTCGATACAACTTCGGTTGAAGTATTTGCCCAAGATGGACAGGCCTCGTTGAGTTCAACCGCGTTCCTGTCCCCTGGAAATCATGAACTCAATTTGAAGTCTTTGGGTGGCACCACCGATTTGCGCGGTGCCAGTTTGGCGCCGATGGCAGTTGTCGAGACCGCAGAACAGTAATCCAAGCAACTGGGTACACTTCAGCCAATAACGGTGTGGCCTCCTAAGCGGAGACCACACCGTTATTTGCACTGAATCTTCAACACCGTCAAAGCCAAAGATGGCGGAAAATAATTACCGCCCCGGCGCAGCTACCGATTCCCTGCTCACTAGCTCACAACGTAACTGCTTTGAGGTTTTGGATTCTGGGTTGTCTTTTGTCTCAGCAAACAGTTGAGAGACTGCCCAATGCCCCATTTGGTAGTGCGGCAAGGCGACAGTACTTAGAGTTGGCACCAGTGCCTTGGTAATAAGCTGAAGGTCGTCAACTCCGATAACCGATAGGTCCTCGGGAATTCTGATACCAAGACCTGCTGCAGCCTGATAAACGCCCATGGCCATCTCGTCGTTAAAGCAGAAGATAGCTGTCGGTCGGTCTTCGCGATCCAGTAAGTCACGTCCAGCTTCACGTCCGCCTTTGGCTCCATTACTGGCGGCACAGATCCACGACTCATTAACAGCAATACCCGCATCTTTCAACGCGTTGCGATACCCCTGCTCGCGCCCAATCGCTGCCGGTACGCTCAGCGAGACGGTGATAAAACCGATCTGTTGATGACCAAAGCTAATCAGATGGTTGGTTGCGTCGATCCCTATTTGACGCTCATCAGGTACAACGGATGAATAATTCGAATCGGCATCAGTCGCGTTGGCAACTACCACCCGCGCCCCAGCAAGTTCTTGCGGAACTTGAATCTGCTGGTGCCACATCTTGGCGTAGACCAGACCATCCACGCGGTGATCCATCAGAGTTCGGATTCCCATGAGTTCACGTTGCGCGTCCCCGGTTGAATCGATGGCCAGCACTACGCTTTGATGTTCGGCGGCAGCGTCTTGTGCACCGCTGATTAGTCGGCCCGCATACGGGGTCACGGCGATGGTGTCGCTGAGCAGACCTATGGTGAAAGTCCGCGAACTTCGCATTCCGCGCGCACGTAAATCAGGTGAGTACCCTAGCCGTTCAGCAATCTCCAATACACGTTCGCGCGTCTCGGGCTTGATTGCCCTTGCACCGCTTAAAGCGTGTGAAACAGTCGTCAGCGACACTCCCGCAGCGGCGGCGACGTCCCTGATGCCTACTCGGGCAGAGGAACCGAGCTTATTATTCATGCCTTTATTCTATTCACAATTTCTTTTCCCTTTAAACCAAACTCAAAGATGTCTGGTTCAAGGAGGAATTAATTGTCAATGATCCAAAAGGCATGCACTACCTAAGCTAGATTTTTGCCACGCCGCTGAGCACTACTTCGGCACGTCCGCCAACCCAAACCTGATCGTCGACACTGGTGATAAAGATTTCACCATTTCTTCCCATCGCGCCTCCCTGCGCTGCAACATAGGGAGCAGTGGCACGACCAGTTTTAATAAGCCACTGGGCGGCTGACGCATTGAGGCTTCCGGTCACTGGATCCTCACGCAGCGGGTCCTCCCCCTCGGTAAAGAAACCGCGCACTTCAAACGCCTTTTCGGATCTTTCAGGATGAGCACCGATAACACCAATGTCCCACCGGCCGGGGAATTTCGAGGCATCGGGACGCAAGGCAAGAACCGACTGCGCGCTATCGAGCAGCACACCGACCCAGCCCGGGCCGTTATCAATCCACTGGGTGTCAACGACCTCTTCTTTCTCTACACCGAGAATCGCGCAAAGTTGTTCCACTAATTCAGGTTCCACTGGGCCGCCACGTTGCAGCGATGGCGCTGCGAATGACAAGATCTCGTCTTCAACTCGAATAGGAATTAATCCAGCTGCACATTCTTGGACGATCATTCCGTCGGTCGCTGGAACGCCTCCGGCCTCCAGCCACGCACGCGCAGTGCCAAGGGTAGGGTGTCCAGCAAACGGCAATTCGGTGTTCATGCTGAATATGCGGACTCGGTAATCGGCCTCAGGGCTCGTTGCAGGAAGTACAAAAGTGCATTCTGAAAGGTTCGTCCATACAGAGAAGCGACGTAGCTGTTCATCATCGAGTCCCTCGGCATTCAAAATGACTGCGACTGGGTTACCTAAACATGGATCAGGGGAGAAAACGTCCACCTGGCTAAAACGGTAAGTCATGACTGAAATCCTACGGGGAGATAACTAGAAAAGGACCCTTGGCTCTGTACTGCTACAAAACAAGACCTCTTACGAAGCTGACCTCACCTCTTTTGGCCTGAGCCCAAAGATTCCCAGCCCTGAAAGAGACGCCAAATGGCTAAAAATCATCGCTGGCTTATCCATTAAGAACAGCCAAATAGCGCCTAAGCGGACGGACTGCGCCAACGAAGGGGCGCTCCCGCAGGCCAAATCTAAATGTGAGCTTTCGATCTTTCCATGATTCTCATAGGACAACTCTGTAGGATCAAGAGAGTCTGCGTTATTCCCGTTTCCAGCCCTCGGCTGAAATTGGCCTTCCAAGTTCTTCGAATGGCTTGGCAGGGAATAATCTAGGAGAACAAACTTATCTTCGGCATCACCTGCCCGTTGGTAATCGCGTTTCATCGCAGCATGCACCACACAGATAGTCCAGCAGAAACGAAGGCAACACTTTGAACGGCAATGCCACCTTTAAACACCACAACGTTGCGCTCTTATCAGTGAACAGCGTCCTCGCACCCGAGGTGGTGACCTCATCCGAATTTGATGAGCGGCTGGCTCCAAGTTTGAAACGTTTGCGGTTATCCAAGAAACTGCTCGAACGCGTTTCTGGCGTTAAAGAACGACGCTGGTGGTCCAAGGGCGTCGAATTTGATGACGCCGCAATTATCGCCGGCAAAAAAGCCTTGGCTGAAGCTGGTATTGAGCCCGATGAAATCGGACTGCTCATCAATACTTCGGTAACCCGTCGCAATCTGGAGCCATCGGTTGCTTCCAAGATTCACAACGGACTGGGCCTGCCATCCTCTGCAATGAACTTCGACGTGGCCAACGCTTGCCTCGGCTTTGTTAACGGCATGAGCCTTGCGGCGAACATGATCGATTCCGGTCAGATCAAGTACGCGCTGATCGTTGCCGGCGAAGATGCCAAGGCAACTCAGGAAACCACCTTCGAGCGTCTGAACGCTGAAGGATCCACCCGCGAAGACTACATGCGTGAATTCGCGACCCTAACCTTAGGTTCAGGAGCCGCTGCAGCGGTCATCGGCCCAGCCGACGCCCACCCAGATGCACACCGCATTCTTGGTGGCGTGTCCCGTGCAGGTACCGAGCACCACGAGCTGTGTGTTGGCGGTCCCAACGGTATGTACACCGACACCAAGGGCTTGCTCGATAACGGCCTAGAGCTCGTTGTTGATGCGTGGGATGAAGCTCACCGCACCGGCTGGGAGTGGAAGTCCATGGACCGCTACGTCACCCACCAGGTTTCAAAGTCTTACACCAACGCGATCATCAAGGCCGTCGGCCTGGTCAAGGATCGTGTGCCGATCACCTTCTCCAAGTGGGGCAACGTTGGACCGGCTTCTTTGCCTATGACTCTGTCCCAGGAAGCTGAAACGCTCAAGCCAGGCGATCGAGTGCTGTGCATGGGTGTTGGTTCAGGACTGAATACCGCGATGATGGAGATTGTCTGGTGACCGAGATTTTCCCCGGCGTCAAGGAAATCTACTCAAAATATCTCGATGTTCCATCCACCTCACCGGTGGACGGCGCTGGCTCCACCTACCGGTGGCATGTCTTGGACAACCAGGAAGAACTAGCTCAACGTGGCATCACGCCAGTAGGCACGCTTTTATGTGTCCATGGCAATCCCACGTGGTCTTACCTATGGCGCAGCCTGCTCAACCATGTTTCTGAGAATCAGTTGGCCTGGCGTGTAGTTGCCGTGGACCAGCTAGACATGGGCTTCTCGCAGCGCACCGGCAAGTTCCGTCGACTGGCAGACCGCGTTAATGACCTGGGCGATCTGGCCGAGGCAATGGATTTAGGTGACAATGTCACCACCGTGGGCCACGACTGGGGCGGCATTATTTCTCTGGGTTGGGCTGTGTCCCATCAGGACCGTCTGGCCAATGTCGTTTTGACGAATACCGCCATTCACCCTGCTGGTTTTGAACTGCCGTCAGCACTGAAGCTGGCGACCCACCCTGCCGTACATGGCTGGGGAACCAAAACCACGCGTGCTTTCCTTCAGGTCACCCACTCCTTGGCACAGCCAGCTTTGGCGCCTGAGGTTCGTAAGACTTTTATGGCCCCTTACACCAGCGCAGATGTGCGCGATGGTGTGGCAAACTTTGTGGCGGACATTCCATTTGATCCCTCGCATCCAAGCCGTCCGGCGCTGGATGAAATTTCTGAGGCTGTGCGCTCACTATCGGTTCCAGCACTGATGCTGTGGGGCCCGAAAGACCCGGTCTTCTCTGACCGCTACCTTCGTGATCTCTTAGGACGACTCCCCCACGCTCAGGTGCACCGCTTTGAAGGTGCAAGCCACCTGGTGGGCGAAGACCGAGATATCGCTTCCCCGATTTTTTCTTGGCTTGCTGGAAACCAGCACGTCGCCGAGTCAGCACGAGCACAAAGCTCCACGCCCTATCAGCCAATGCTTGCAGAGCTGGATTCGCGTTCCGATGACCACAGCACCGCAGTGGTGGACATTCACCCGCCACAATCCTTGTCGTGGTCCCAACTGGGCGAACGTGTTAACGCGCTAGCTGCTGGATTGCAGCAGGTCGGTGTGAAATCAGGAGACCGCGTCAATCTTCTGGTTCCGCCAGGCATTGAGCTGACCTCGTTGATTTATGCCTGCCTGCGTTTGGGCGCGGTCATTGTTGTGGCCGATGCCGGACTTGGAACTAAGGGACTTGGCCGTGCCATCAAGGGCGCTGGCCCAAGCTTCTTGGTAGGAATTGACCGCGCGCTAACCGGTGCCCGAGTGCTTAACTGGCCTGGCACCAAGATCGCCGTCGGCTCCTTGCCTGCTACCAAACGTAAGCTCTTGGGTGTCGCGCACACCCTAGATGAACTACTAGAAACCGGTAGCAAGCTATCGGCCAGTCAGGCGAACTTCACCGCTGCTGATCCTGATGCTGATGCTGCAGTGCTCTTCACCTCCGGATCCACCGGCCCCGCCAAGGGCGTTGTGTACACGCACCGCCAACTTGCAGCCATGCGAGACACCCTGCGTGAAACCTACGATTTGAAGGCTGGTTCAGCACTGGTAGCTGGCTTTGCACCATTCGCGTTGCTCGGTCCTGCCCTCGGCGCCACCTCAGTCACCCCCGATATGGATGTGACTGCGCCTAGAACGCTGACCGCTTCTGCTCTGGCTGATGCCGCCGTCGCAGTGAACGCCACCACGGTATTTGCCTCCCCGGCAGCCCTGGCCAACGTACTAGAGACCAAATCCGAGCTAAACACCGCACAGCGCAAGACACTGGCAGGCGTTGGCCTAATGCTCTCTGCTGGTGCTCCTATTCCTGAGCCGCTGTTGGCAAAGGTTCAAGAGTTGGTGCCCAACGCGAAGGTTCATACCCCGTATGGCATGACCGAAGCGCTACCGGTCACCGATATCGACCTTGCCGGCATTCGTGCCGCTGGGGACGGAAACGGCGTATGTGTTGGCACCGCGGTTGCCGGCGCCACGGTAGCAATCGCGCCTATTGACGCGCTCGGCATTGCGGGCGATGAACCGCAGTACACCCCCAACGTCACCGGCGAAATTCTGGTCCGTGCACCGCACGTCAAAGATCGCTACGACCGTTTGTGGATCACGGAAGCGGCCAGCAGCTCCATCGATGGCTGGCACCGTACCGGAGATGTGGGGCATCTTGATGATGCCGGTTTGCTCTGGGTTGAAGGACGTCTGGGTCATGTGTTGAGCACCGCCAATGGTGCTATCACCCCGGTCGCCGCCGAGCATGCAGTGCAATCGGTCGTCGGCGCCGGACGCGCCGCCCTGGTAGGTGTTGGACCAGCAGGAACCCAAGCCGCAGTGGTAGTCATGGAAACCGTGCCGGCAGCTCGCAAACCTGGGCCAGCCGACAACGCACTGGCCCGCAAGGTTCGCGCCGCGGTTGCGCAGACCGGTATCGAGGTGGCCGCCGTACTAGTGCTGCCAACCTTGCCTACCGACATTCGCCATAATTCCAAAATTGACCGCGCTGCGTTGGCCCAATGGGCCAGCACGACGCTAGCTGGCGGAAGGATCCGCACACCATGAGCGAAACCACTGACCAGTTGAGCCCGCTTCGGGTTCTGGTGACCGGTGCCAGCGGTCTGCTCGGTGGCGCCGTAGCTCAGCTGCTAAGCGAAAAAGGCCACCATGTGCGCACCTTCCAGCGCAGCGCTTCGAGTCATGCCGGGGACGAAGTCCGCGGTTCCTTAACCGACCCCGCCGCGGTAGCCCAAGCGGTTGAATCAATGGACGCAGTGATTCACTTGGCCGCCAAGGTCTCCTTCACCGGACACTGGCAAGAATTTGTTGACACCAACATCACCGGTACCAACAATCTGCTTCAGGCATCACAAAAAGCCGGAATCAAAGACTTCGTTTTTGTCTCTTCACCTTCTGTGGCCCACTTTGGCGATTCATTAGCCGGCGCAACAGCTGGTACTGCCAACCCTGATCTTGCGCACGGCAACTATGCGCGGTCCAAGGCTGCTGCTGAGCTCAACGCGTTAGCGCTGGACTCGGTTGATTTCCGCGTGGCAGCCATCCGTCCACATGTGGTCTGGGGACCCGGTGATACCCAGCTGGTAGAACGCGTCATTGAACGCGCCAAGGGTGGACGCCTGCCGTTGTTAGATCACGGGGCTGCGCTCATCGACACCACCTACATCGATAACGCTGCTGCTGCCATCGTTCGTGGCTTAGAGCGTATGGACCACGCCCATGGCCGAGCGTTGGTGGTAACCAATGGTGAACCGCGACCAGTCGGTGAGCTCATTGCAGGCATCTGCCTGGCCGGTGGCGCTCCAGCGCCCAAGCTCAACGTGCCAGGCTGGTTGGCTCGCGGGGCCGGTACAATCATTGAGAAGCTCTGGCTAGCGGCCGGTTCACGCAATTTGGTTCATGATGAGCCTCCGATGACTCGTTTCCTGGCCGAGCAACTTTCAACAGCTCATTGGTTTGATCAGCGTGAGACTCATGAAGTCCTTGATTGGAAACCAGCCGTCAGCATTGATGAAGGTCTAGCCAAGCTGACCGCACACTACGCGCAGTCCTAAACTACGCATCTGAGAAAACTATTGAAGCCTCGAAACATAAAAATGTTTCGAGGCTTCAGTACATTCTGGGCTTACAACTGCTTGTTGCTACTTCACGGAACTATCACGTCATGATTTGGCATGGACATCAGTGCAACGGGCAAAGAGCGGTACCTTGAAATGATGGGCAACAAGATTTCTTACCAAGGTGAAGCTGGCTCCAATTCCAATATGGCCTGCACTGAACAATTCCCCGATATGCAGGCAGTGCCCTGCGCTAGTTTCGAGGATGCCTTCGCCATGGTGGAAAATGGGGACGCTGATCTTGCGATGATTCCCATCGAGAATTCGCTGGCTGGTCGTGTTGCTGATATCCATGTTCTCTTGCCAGAGTCCGACCTACAAATTGTCGGTGAACACTATCTGCGGATCCGTTTTGACCTACTCGGTCTGCCTGGGGCAACGCTCAAAGACGCCACCGAAGTACATAGTCACATCCACGCGTTGGGACAGTGCCGAAAGATCATTCGCGAGAACCAGCTAACGCCGGTTATTGCCGGAGATACCGCAGGATCTGCACGCGAGGTGAGCGAATGGAACGACCCAACAAAACTGTCCTTGGCTCCCCCAATGGCCGCCGAACTCTATGGGCTTGAGGTGCTGGCATCAGGTGTTGAGGATGACCCCACAAACACCACACGCTTCGTGGTTTTGGCGCGCGAACAGCCTTTACCCGTGCGCTCTGAGCTTCCCGAATCAACGGTGACCACTTTGGTCTTCAAGGTTCGAAACGTTCCTAGCGCGCTGTACAAGGCGTTGGGTGGCTTCGCTACCAACGGCGTGAACATCACGCGTTTGGAAAGCTACATGGTTGGCTCTTCCTTCGCTGCCACAACCTTCATGATTGATGTTGAAGGCCACCCAGAGGATCTGCCAGTGCGCTTGGCTTTGGAAGAACTAGAGTTCTTCACCTGGGAAATCAAGATCCTTGGAACCTACGCCGCCAGCGAGCATCGCAACAACGTTTCTGTTGCCTTCGTTTAGAGCATCCAAGGCGGCCTGCGTGTTTCTTCAGGCCTCTACTTTGCCTTCCCGCTTGAAGCACGAGGGATCAAAGTTGGCATGAATTTTCGGATTTCTGGGCCTTTGACTGGACTAACAATCAGGTCAATCGCTTTGCTAGCGATTTGCTCCAATGGAATCCGCACAGAAGTCAGCGGCGTGGGCAGAAGCTCCGACTGAGGAATATCGTTGTAACCAACCAGAGAAATATCTTCGCCCACGACGAGATTTTGCTCCTTAGCCACAGCCATCACGCCCATGGCCAAATTGTCGTTGGCTGCAAAAATTGCGGTGGGCCTGTTATTTGGCTTTTTGTTGAGCAGCTTTTCCCCTGCGCTGTATCCACTCTTGATGCCGTAGCCGGCCGAAACCATCCATGGTTCAGGTGTAGAAATTCCTGCTTCAGCCAATGCTCTATGCGCCCCAGCAAGTCGAGCCGTACCCGTTGAAGTAAACGCGGGGCCTGTAATGACGGCAATTTTTTCGTGCCCTAGATCCAGTAGATGTCGTGTGGCAAGATACCCACCCACTTCATCATCACCCAGTGCCGAAGGGCTCAAACCGTCGGTACGCAGAACCAGCGCATGAGCGATTCCGGTATCCCTGAGATATTTTGGTAATTCATCTTCGACTCGCGCTGTGGCAAGAATCAGGCCGTCAACGCTTCGGTCCAACAGCGTCTGAGCTGATTTTCTTTCATCTTCCGGATCATCACCGCAGGTAGCGACAATCGCAAAGTAACCGCGAGCCGCAGCAGCACGCTCAATCTCCTCAAACATCAAAGCCATGACGGTGTCACTGAGCCGAGGGACCAAGACTCCCAACGTCTGGGTATGTCCGCGGCGAAGATTCGAAGCAAAGGAATTACGGCGATAGCCCAGTTCCTCGGCCACTTTGCGCACCCGATCTGCTGTGGCAGAACGCGGAGCATTCCCGCGGTCGTCGAGGGCGCGGCTGGCTGTTGAAAGACTCACTCCGCTAGCGACTGCTACATCTTTCAGCGTTACCGCTGCACTCGGGATCACCGGTTCCATTTAAATTCTCCTGTTCACTTCATTCCTAGTAGACACTCTATTTCGGATCTGACAAAAAATACCTCTTGACAGTGACGCGTGCCACAAGTCAGAATGAAAACGTTCCCGCAATCGTTTTCATCTTAGCGGGTTTTCCGAACTACATGGAGGTAGCTCTAATGACCATCGATCTCCGCGGGCTGGTTCCCGCACCAGTGACCCCTTTCAACTGCGACGGCAGCGTAGACGTCGACGCCATTCACCGACTCGGCTCCTGGCTAGGCAGTGTCGAGGGCGTCAAGGGCCTTGTGGTTCTTGGCCACGCAGGCGAAGGCACGTTCCTCACGCAAGATGAGCAGGCTTTGGTCATCCGCGAATTCAAGAACTCCGTCAATGGCGAAATCCCCATCATTGCCGGAATCACCGGTGAAGGAAATACCGTCGCAGCTCTTGAAGCTCAGCGGGCCGTTGAAGCCGGCGCTTCAGCCGGATTGGTCTACCCATCTCATGGATGGTTGCGCTTCGGCTACCAGCAGGGAGCGCCACAGACTCGGTACAAAGAAATCTACGAGACCAGCGGCTTGCCATTGATCCTGTTCCAATACCCAGATGCCACCAAGGCCACCTATGACCTGGATACTCAGCTGGAAATTGCAGGCCAAGAAGGCGTCTTCGCCACGAAGAACGGTGTGCGCAATATGAAGCGCTGGGATACCGAGATTCCTGTTCTTCGCAAGACTTACCCGGATCTTCAGATCCTCACCTGCCATGACGAATACCTGCTGCACACGATGTTTGATGTTGATGGCGCATTGGTTGGTTACGGTGGACTTGCTCCTGAACCATTGGTGGAGCTGATCGCCGCAGGCAAGGCCAAGGATTATGCAGCTGCTCGGGCAATCCACGATCGGATCCTGCCAGTGACGAAGAATGTCTACCACCGCGGATCCCACATGGAAGGCACCGTGGCGCTGAAGGAGGGGCTGGTTGCCCGTGGAATTCTGGACCACGCTACCGTCCGTCCACCACTACTTCCATTGGCTGCTGGCGCGGACAAGGAAATTGCAGCGGCGCTACAGTCAGCGAACCTTGGCAAAGTGACCGTTTCCGTCTAATCGTTGAGTTGCTGTGGGGTGGCACGAAGAAGTGCCACCCCAATGCAGTACCTACCGTTTTCTTTTCCCTGAATCTTTAGCAACAATGAGTTCGTACCAAAAGGAGGACTCGTAATGAGCGAGCCGAACAATGTCGTCGTAGCCTCGTCCAATTACGGCAGTCAGCAGCGCCCGGTAAGAAACAACAATGGTGCTGGAACCCGAAAGCGTCGTACTTTTCTGGGCTATCTTGCACTCATGGGTCCAGCTTTTGTAGTGGGCGCATGGCAATTTGGACCTGGAAACCTGACCACTGCGGTTCAAGCAGGTAGCCGCTATGGATACAGCTTGTTATGGGTCATCGCCATCTCAACGATTCTCATGATTTTCTTCACCGACATGAGTGTGCGCTTTGGCCTGTCTTCGCCAAGTTCGCTCATTACCGCAATCAAAGATCATCTAGGTAAAGCCACGGGCATCGCCGCAGGCTTTGGTGTTTTTGGTATTACCTTGATGTTCTCCGTAGGCAACGCAGTTGGCTCCGGTCTTGGGCTATCGATGGTGTTTGGCGGATCACCGATCTTATGGACGGTCATCTGTACCGCCGGAGTGGGTCTGATTCTCGCCTTCCGCAATGTCTACGGCATAGTTGAAAAAGCCTTGTTGGTGATCGTTGCCCTGATGGCCGTCGCCTTTATTGCCAGCGCAGTGATTGCCAAACCAGATTGGTACCAGTCTGCTGCCGGATTAGTGCCGCAGCTGCCTGCCGGAAGCGAAATTCTTGTTGTGGCTCTGGTGGGTACCAACTTCTCCATCAACGCAGCGTTCTACAACTCGTATGGCATCAAAGAAAATGCGAGATCGCGTGCAGATTACCGAGATATCACGCTTGTCGACACCATTCCTGGCATTGTGGCTCCGGGGATCATGACCGCCTTGGTGATCATGGTTTCTGCAGCCGTCCTCGGATCAACGGGTTCGCAAGCAGGAACCATCAATGGACTAGCCGCCATCTTTGAGCCACTGGCTGGACCGGTGGGAACCGTGATCTTTGCCCTCGGCCTATCTGGCGCAGCGTTCTCATCAATGATTGCCAATGCCACTGCTGGCGGAACGATGATGTCAGATGCACTGGGAAAGGGGTCTAAGAGTGGATCGCCCACCGCGCGAATCGTTACCGGACTCATCTTGGCTTTTGGGCTGTTAGTAACCCTTGCTTTCCAATCCTCGCCCGTAGGACTAATCGTCATCGCGCAATCGTTGACCGTCCTTATCGCACCACTGTTGGGAGTGCTTCTGGTTCTCATGGCCAACAACGTCCACGTTATGGGAGAACTTCGTAACCGGTGGTGGCACAACCTGTTCGGCCTTCTCGGCTTGGTTGCCATCATTGCATCCTCGGTACGGCTGATCTCCGTATTGCTCAGCTAACCCACCGATGACTAAAGGCCGTTTCTTGCATCCTCAACGGATGAAAGAAGCGGCCTTGCTCGTCAGATAGCGTGCTACTTGTTCCAGGAATACCGGCGTTCTGGACGCCCGACTCCCCCATATCGTAAGTTCACTTGGACCATGCTTTCCTCAGTTAAGTACTCCAAATACCGGCGAGCGCTCACTCGTGAGGTGCCAAGTTTTTCTGCTGTCTCTGTGGCCGAGATGGGTTCGGTTGCGTCCTTGACGATGTTTTCCACCAGCACCATGGTTTCCGCGCTGCAGCCTTTGGGCAGTGGGCGACGAGTCTGTCCGCCAAGGCCGAAGAGACGATTCACGTCGGCTTGTTCCATTTCTTGGTCGGTGGCCTCATCTAATGGCTGGTAGGTCTTGGCGTAGTGCCCCAGTCTTTCGCGTAGGTCATCCCACGAGAAGGGCTTCATCAGGTAATGCACGATACCGCCTCGTAGTGCGCGGCGAACCGTATCCATTTCCCGGGCGGCGCTAATCACCAAAATATCTAGGTTCGGTTGAACTTTGCGTAACCGTTGTAATAGGTCCAGACCATTCATATCTGGCAGGTGGATGTCCAGTAAGGCCAAGTCAGGGTTCAGCTCTTGGGTGGCCGTGATGGCGTCCTTGGCGGTATGCGCTATCCCTGCAACGGTGAACCCTGGCTCCTTGCTGACAAATCCGGCGTGCACTCTTGCCACCATAAAGTCATCGTCGATCACCAGAACTTTGATCACTGGATAGGTCCTACTTTCTGAGTGTTGCGGTAAATCGTGCGCCATTGTCATTGATCGCTTCAATATCTCCTCCACGGCGCCGACAAACCAGTCGGCTCAGTGCCAGGCCAAAGCCCCTGCCGCCTGAGACGGTGGTGTCCTTTGTGGAGAATCCTTGAGTGAAAATTTCATTCATCGCTTCATCAGCAATCCCAGATCCATTGTCACCGACAATGACGGTTATCAGTCCATCGAGGTCATTGATGGAGAGATTGATCGTTGGCTGATCAATCTCGGCGACAGCATCAATGGCGTTATCAATGAGATTGCCTAGCACCGTGGTTAGGTCCCTTGCACTCTGGTCGTCCCCTCGTCCCAGACTTGAGTCTTGCGAAACTTCAAGTCGGATTCCTCGTTCTGCAGCCACGCTGGCTTTGGCTATGAGCAAGGCAGAGATCGTGGGCTCGGCCATTTGCGCCGCGAGGTTTTCAAAGACTTTGCTGCGGCTGAAGCTGACGCCATCGATGAAGCGAACCACCTCGTTGTATTCCTCTAGCTGGATGAGCCCGGAGATGGCATGTAGATGATTGGCAAATTCGTGCGTCTGGGCTCGCAGCATGTCTGCGGTGGCCTTGCTGTCGCCAAGCTCTTGCTCAAGTAAAGTCAGCTCGGTCCGGTCACGGAAGGTCGTCACAGATCCAAGATCTTTGCGGGCAGTCTTCACGGGCATTCGGTTGAAGACAACAACGCGTTCTCCAATGAGGAACTGCCGGTCGGGGTGTTGTTGCTTTGTCATCAAGGCCCTACTGACCTGTGGTGCTATTTCCAGTTCTGTGAGCTTTTTACCCACGCAATGTAACGGCAGTTGCAATAGTTCGATGGCGGTATCGTTGGCCAGCATGATTCGGCTATCCGGTGAGACCGAAATGATTCCTTCCTTCACCCCATGCAACAGCGCTTCACGGTGTTCAAATAGTTCGGCGATCTCCTGCGGTTCCATGCCGCGGGTTTGATGCTTGACCCTGCGCGAAAGTAAAACTGAACCGACAGTTCCGAGGATCACTGAGATGAACAGTGTAATCAGCGCGCTGGGTGCAATCTCTTGGATGAGTTCTTGAGTGCTGGGGTAGCTTTGCCCGGCACTGACGATGCCTACAAGCTTTCCGTCATCGTCGAGTACCGGCACCTGCGCAATGAGCACGTGACTGCCGTTGCGGTCTATTTCGCCGGCCCACCCCCTACCTTGGGCCACAGAGGATTCTGGCTGCAGGATTGAGGTTCCAACTTCATCAGGGAAGGTGGAGGTGACCACGGTGCCATGCTCATCTGCGAGGGTGACAAATTGCAGCCCCGAGGTACTTCGCGTGGTTTCAGCCATCGCGGGAAGCGCTGATCCCATTTCCGGTGCTGCTTTAGGCATGAGTGCGCGCATCAGCGGGTTAGCAGCTAAAGACTCTGCCGCTGAAAGGCTGCGCCGGCCTTCCACCTTTTCAAAGTTGTTGGTGGACTGAGTTAGCGAGACAGCAACTACTCCCGCCAGCACTACCGCGATAATCAGTAACTGCAAGATGAGGTACTGTCCGGCCAAGGAAATCCTGCGAGCAAAGATGTCGGTGAATTTTGAAGCTTTTAAACTCACAGACACATCCTTATCCAAGATTCATTTCTTCCCCGCCTTTGGGGCACCCAGCAACTTTACCGAACTTTTTGATGACTCAAATCACAATTCGCGGTTACACAATGAACAGTATTTTCTTTGCGTACGTAAGAGTGACCTAGTTCACATCCATGCTTACTGTGGAACTACTCGCAACTACGATTCAAGCAATGAGGCTGCAATCAATGAAAAGTTTCAAATCCTTCCGTGCCCTGACGGTCTTCGCCGCCACTGCAGCCCTGGCCTTGGGGGCCACCGGCTGTGGCGTTACCTCTGAGAAGTCGGGATCCGACGCCGGAACGTCAGACGCACCAATCGCCAACCTGCGCATCATGGTCCCTAATACTCCAGGTGGCGGATACGACACCACCGCACGCGTGGGCGCCAAGGTCATGGACGAAGCCAAGCTGGCCACCAATCCAGAAGTGTTTAACCTAGCCGGCGCTGGTGGCACCGTAGGTCTGGCCCGCATGATCAACGAAAAGGGCAATGGCGATCTGGCCATGCTCATGGGTCTGGGCGTAGTTGGTGCCAGCTACACCAATGACACCGATGGAAAGCTGACCGATACCACCCCAATCGCCAAGCTGATCGAAGAGCCAGGAGCCATCATGGTCTCCAAGGATTCGCCATACAAGACCATCGACGATTTGGTCGCAGCGTGGAAGAAGGATCCAGGAAAGATCTCCGTCGGTGGCGGCTCCTCCCCTGGCGGTCCTGACCACCTGCTTCCAATGCAGTTGGCAGAAGCTGTTGGTATTGACCCTAAGGACGTGAACTTCGTTTCCTTCGACGGCGGTGGCGATCTACTGCCAGCCATCTTGGGCAACAAGGTCGGCTTTGCAGCCTCGGGTGCTGGCGAGTACATGCAGCAGATCGAAAAGGGCTCGGTTCGAGTTCTGGCAACCAGTGGCGAAAAGAGCCTTGAAGGTGTTGACGCTCCAACGTTGAAGGAATCTGATATCGACTTGGTGTTCTCAAACTGGCGTGGGCTGGTTGCCCCTCCAGGTATCTCTGATGAGGACAAGACCAAGTGGGTTGAGCTGATGACCGAAATGCACGACTCCGAGCAGTGGAAAGAAGCACTGAAAACTAACGGTTGGACCGACGCGTTCATGACCGGTGATGATTTCTCTGCTTTCCTCACCGAACAGGATGAGCGTGTAGCAAGCGTCCTGAAGACCCTGGGTCTGGCGTGAGCGCAGTAAATACCGCAAAGAAGAAACGCGTCGAACTGTTGTTCGCCGCGTTTCTTCTTCTCGTCGGAATCATTGTGTTTGTTGACGCGTCGCAATTACATGCGACGTACTCCCAGGCTGACGCTATCGGGCCTAAGGCAGTGCCCTACCTGGTGTCAGGAATCCTAGTGCTCTCCTCTATTGCCCTGAGCATCGCCGTGGCCCGAGGCAACCTCGCTGAAGGAGATGAGGGTGAAGACGTTGATCTGAGCCAGCCTTCGGACTGGAAGGTACTTGTGCCGCTACTTGGCTTCTTCGTCTTGAACCTGTTGCTGATCAACTGGGCCGGTTGGGTTATTTCCGGAACGATCCTGTTCTTCGGCGTTGCAACTAGCTTGGGCGCTCGCCGTTGGGCCCTCACCGCGGTGATCTCGCTGGTACTGGCGTTTGGATCTTTCTACGGCTTCTACTTGGGGTTGGGCATCAAACTGCCCGCCGGAATTCTCTCGGGGGTGCTGTAAATGGATACATTCAATTTATTGATGGGCGGATTTGAATCCGCTCTGACCCCGATCAACCTGCTGTTCGCTTTCGCTGGCGTGGTCTTGGGTACTGCAGTTGGCGTTCTTCCTGGCATTGGTCCAGCGATGGCCGTGGCACTGCTTTTGCCACTAACCTTCGGCATGGAAACATCTAGTGCCTTGATCATGTTTGCGGGTATCTACTACGGCGGTATGTACGGTGGTTCCACCACCTCCATCCTGCTTAATACTCCAGGCGAGTCGGCCACCGTCATCACAGCCATTGAAGGCCACAAGATGGCCAAGGCTGGACGGGCATCTCAGGCACTAGCCACCGCTGCGATCGGCTCATTTGTTGCCGGAACCATCGGTACAGCGCTGCTGGTGACTGTCACACCAATCGTGGTGAAGTTTGCGGTGAGCCTTGGCGCACCAAGTTACTTTGCCATCATGGTGCTTTCACTGATCACGGTTACTGCCGTCTTGGGCTCGTCAAAGATCCGCGGTTTTGCTGCCCTCGGTTTGGGGCTGGCTATTGGTCTTGTGGGCATGGATCCAGTGTCCGGCCAAAAGAGACTGACCTTCGGCTTTGCTCCGTTGATTGACGGTATCGATATCGTGGTTGTCGCCGTGGCAATTTTCGCCATTGGCGAGGCGCTGTGGATCGCCGCTCACCTGCGCCGTACTCCGGCGCACACCATTCCTGTCGGCACTCCTTGGATGGGTAAGGAAGATTGGAAGCGTTCCTGGAAGCCATGGCTTCGCGGCACTGCCTTCGGATTCCCTTTTGGTGCATTGCCTGCCGGCGGCGCCGAGGTTCCAACCTTCTTGTCTTACGTAACAGAGAAGAAGCTCTCCAAGCACCCTGAGGAATTTGGCCACGGTGCCATCGAAGGTGTTGCTGGTCCAGAAGCTGCTAACAACGCTTCAGCTGCCGGAACACTGACGCCAATGCTGGCCTTGGGCCTGCCAACCAACGCGACCGCTGCGGTGATGTTGGCGTTCTTGACCATGAAGGGCATCCAGCCTGGCCCGTTCCTCTTCGAGAATGAACCCGATTTGGTATGGGCACTGATTGCCAGCCTGTTTATCGGCAACACGTTGTTGCTGCTGATCAACTTGCCGTTGGCGCCACTGTGGGCCAAGCTTTTGAAGATTCCTCGCCCCTACCTGTACGCGGGCATCTTGTTCTTCGCTACCCTGGGCGCGTTCTCGGTGAACATGCAGGTAGCAGACTTGTGGATTTTGCTGCTCATTGGTCTGTTGGGCTTTGCACTGCGTCGCTTCGGATTGCCAGTGCTGCCACTGATCCTTGGTGTCATCATCGGCCCGATGGCCGAGGAACAACTGCGCAAAACCTTCCAGCTCTCCTCGGGCAGTGTGTCAGGAATCTGGAGTGAACCATTAGCGGTCGGGATCTACGTGTTGATCGCGGTACTGCTAGTACTGCCAGCCGTGATTACTTACATCCGCCGTTCCCGTGGTCGCCATGATGTTGTTGCTGAAGCTGTCCTTGGCGAAGTGGCCGACCAGCCAAAGCACAAGGCCGGAGTTTCGGGCACGACCGCAGACGACGACGAAAGGGAGAACTCATGAGCATCGTTGTAGGCTACATCCCCTCCCCTGAGGGTGAAGCTGCTTTGGAGCGGGCCATCAAAGAATCAACAGCAAGACAAGCAAGGTTGATTGTGGTGAACTCCTCCAAAGGAGACCAACTAGTTGATGATCGGCTCATCGATGCTAAACAGCATCACGATCTGGAAGCACGATTGACTGAATCCGGAGTAGATTTCTGGATTCAGCGTCAAACCCAGGGCATCGATGCCGCAGACCAGATTTTGCAAGTGGCAGAAGCTCAACGAGCCGAGCTCATTGTGATTGGACTGCGCAAGCGCACCCCAATGGGAAAGTTCATCATGGGTAGTGTCGCTCAAAGAGTGCTGCTTCAAGCTGGTTGTCCGGTGCTTTCGCTCAAAGCAACTAACGACTGGTAAGCAAAACGTGGAACCCTCAATTTAAGCGAAATGATCCGCACCAATTGGTGCGGATCATTTCTCTTTGCTGACTTTACTTCTGGTACGGATTTGGTGGTGGAGTGGTACCACCGTTGTCCGGATCAGCCGGGCGAACCTGTGCGCCACCCTGCGATGGGTATTGCGTTGTTGGGTTATAACCCTGTGGTGCTGGTGGGTTATTTGGCAACGATCCATGTCCTGCTTCAGCTGGTGGTGTGCCACCAGCAAGTCGGACAAGTTCCGAAGTGTTCTCCGCGGTACGGATCGAAGCAATCAGCGACTCAAGTCCAGCGCGGATCAAAACAAGGTAGATCAAAACGAATAGTGGTCCGATGATGATCAAAACCAACAGTCCGAGCATGGTGCTTTCCGTAAAAGCGCTGATCACCATGCCGAGGTAGGCAATAACCAACAGGACCATGATCAAGATGTAGACAAACTTGACGATGGACGGAGTTACGAACTTTTTGAAACTGAAATCAAAAAGGGCTTTCATCCTTCTGCCTTCTCTCATGTCGAAACGAATGATATAGCCGACAGTATCGGACTATGAGCCATGAGGAAAGCTGATCTAGAAAATAAGTACTGGCCGTCGTAGTGTTTTTTGATTTCCCTTGGTCTTCTTTACGCCTTGGAGATGGCTTCTTTCAGCGCCGTCAACAACAGCGCTACCGAACCCGGGTTGGCGTTTGGCCCCATCAGGCCAATACGCCATACGGTACTGGCATACTGACCAACACCACCACCAATCTCGATGTTAAAGCGATCCAGCAGATAGCCGCGCACCTTCGCCGAGTGCACACCTTCTGGGACGTTCACGGTGGTCAACTGTGGGAGTCGGTGTCCTTCTTGGGCGAAGAGCGTCAGGCCCATCTCTTGCAAACCATCTTGCAACAACGAGCCAGCTTCTTGATGCCGAGCGGTCACCGCATCCAATCCTTCGGACAGAATTCGATCAATTCCCGCCTCCAGCGAGGCAACCATGGCCACCGGTGCAGTGTGGTGATAGGTACGACCGCCACCTGCAGAACCGGTGGCGTAACCTCCGAGCAGTCCGAGGTCTAAGTACCACGATTGTGGCTTCTGTACTCGACGTTCAAAGGCACGGTCAGAGATGGTGAACGGAGCCAACCCTGGGGCCACACCAATGCACTTCTGGGTGCCGGCGTATCCCACATCGATCCCCCACTCATCAGCCAGTACCGGCATACCGCCAATGGAAGTTACCGCATCAGTGATTAGCAGCGCGTCACCCTTGATAGCGCCCAAGGCAGCAATGTCCGAAAGCACACCGGTGCTTGTTTCTGCATGCACACCAGCAATCACCGAAGGATTCGGGTGAGCGTCAGCCACACGCTGCGCATCAATCGGAGTGCCGTATTCGTGATCCACGCGGACCACTTCGGCACCAACACGTGAGGCAACTTCGCACATGCGCTCGCCGAACAGACCGTTAATAGCAATCACAGCGACATCACCGGGATTGATGGTGTTAACAAACGCAGCTTCCATTCCAGCTGATCCGGTAGCGCTCAGCGGAAGGGTGCGCAGGTTTTGCGTGCCCCACAGTGTTCGCAGTCCCTCGGCTACATGATCCATCCGGGCAATGAACGCAGGATCCAGGTGTCCCAGCAGTGGCAGGCCAAGAGCTGCCGTTGCTTCCGGGTACGGGTTACATGGACCTGGGCCGAAAAGATGACGCTGAAGAACGGTCTGACTCATGACTGCTCACTTTCACTTATATGAATTGTTCCAATCGAGATTCAGCGTATCCGCAAGAGGCTGAAAAACGAAAGGTTAGTTCCACATTGTAGAAATTTATGAATTGTAGCCAGAGCGCCATTTTCGAGATGACACATGATGATGAGCCGCTTTGGCACTCACATGCTCCGTTACTTCGTTGCGAGATCGCGGGCTCAGCGCCGAGCAGTGTTCGCTAGCTTCGATCGGTTTGGCCAACAGGTTGCTGGCAAGGCTGATGCTTTGCTCAAATAAACCATCACCAAGTCAGGGAAGAATCATATAGAAGTCTGAAAACCCCATCAGTCAGGTTGAACTTGAACGCCGTTTGTATAAGTCTGAAAGAACAAATGCGAAAGGAGTACTCCGTGAAGAAAATCCTCATGGTCGTAACCAGCGTTTCCGAACTCGGTGCAGGAGGAGAGCCCACCGGCTACAACGTGGCAGAGGCAGCCCACCCTTGGAAGGTCTTCCGAGATTCAGGACACTTTGTCGACTTTGCTTCAATTAAGGGCGGTCAGCCGCCACGGGACACGGTCGATACCGACGACCCAATCCAAGTTCAATTTACTGAAGATGAGACCACCCGTGCTGGGCTTTACAACACTGCCAGGGTAGAAGTTGTTGATCCAGAACAGTACGACGCCGTGTACCTCGTAGGTGGACACGGCACCATGTGGGACTTCCCTAATAACGAAGGCCTTCAGAAACTTGTTGGTGGCATTTACAACAAGGGTGGCGTTGTCGGCGCTGTTTGCCACGGTCCAGCGGGACTCCTTGATGTCGAGTTGCATCACGGTTTGAAGCTCCTTAGTGGCAAGGATGTCGCAGCCTTCACGAATGATGAAGAAGTTGCAGCGGGCAAGGACAAGGTCATTCCGTTCTTCCTTGCAGACAAGCTCACCGAGCAGGGCGCGAACCACATTGCCGTCGATAACTTCGAAGAAAATGTTCAGGTTTCCGAACGATTGGTGACCGGACAGAACCCTGCATCAGCCGCGGGTGTTGCCAAGGAGATGGAGAAGCTTCTAGCTGAAGCCATCCATCAGGAAAAGGCTGAGGAAGAAGCCGCAGAAGCCGAAGCCGAAGCCGACTAGGCTGATACGCAACAACCTCTGAAGTTACGCAGTAACGACGCTTGGACTCGTGTGAAATCACGAGTCCAAGCGTCGTTTTGTGCCCAGTAGTTCCAAGGGTGAATTGGTGCAAGGACCGATGGGACCCGCTCCCATGGCATCCGCGATTTTTGTTGGCGTGAGCTACTAGATCTTTGAGCCATCAGCGCGTTTGAGTGTAACTAGTGAACAAGGCCCGCATGATCGACGGTGGGCACTTCAAGCCCGTAGTGACCACGCAGAGTGCTCTGATCGTAGTCAGTTCGGAAGAGCTTGCGTTGCTGCAACAACGGAACAACGTGTTCGGCGAAGGTTTCAAGGCCCGAGGGCAATACCGGAGCCATGATGTTGAAGCCATCAGCGGCACCTGCCTTGAACCAGTATTCGATTCGGTCCGCCAGCTGCTCAGGGGTTCCAGCAAATGTCTGGTGACCACGTCCTGAGCCGAGTTCACGAATAATCTGACGAACCGTCAGATTTTTGCGGTATCCCAGATCCAAAATCAGGTCGCGACGTGAGGTGGATTTTTCCTTGGAAGTCGCTGTCTCCAGCCCCTCGGGGAGCACCTCGTCAAGCTCCAAAACATCCGGGGCTACGTGCAGTTGCTGCGCCAAGGTCTTCTTTGCATACTCCGGAAGAATCAAGTCATCCAAGGCATCAGCCAGCTCAAGAGCTTCAGCTTCCGTTGATCCGAGGATGGGAACGATACCCGGCAAAACTTTGACGGACTGCTCGGAGCGTCCGTAGCCCACGGCCTTGGTCTTGATCTCTTGATAGAAGTCCCTTGCTGATTCGAAGGACTGATGAGCCGTGAATATAGCTTCAGCCCATTGACCGGCAAATTCCTTGCCCGCCTGTGAGGCTCCGGCTTGAATAATCACCGGGTGTCCTTGAGGCGAACGCGGAACGTTCAGCGCTCCCGCTACCTGGAAGTGCTCCCCCACATGAGCGGCTGGATGAATCTTGGCCGGATCCGCCCACGTGCCACTTGCCTTGTCAGCGATGACCGCATCTGGCTCCCACGAATTCCACAATTTTTTCACCACGCTCAGGAACTCGTGCGCCCTGGCGTAGCGCTGTGAACTATCAAGCTGTGACTGTTGGGAAAAATTCTGCGCAGCTGCGTCACCGGCAGTGGTCACAACATTCCAGCCTGCTCGTCCATTGCTGATCAGATCCAGCGTTGCGAACCGGCGAGCAAGGTTATAAGGATTGTTGTAGCTAGTGGAAGCCGTAGCGATCAGTCCAATATTTTTAGTCACCGGCGCAATAGCGGAAAGCAGTGTCACTGGGTCCAGGATTCCGGCTGGTCGTTGTGCCACCGGCCCTTGAAGCACCGGTCCGTCAGCAAAGAAGATTGCGTCGAGTTTGGCCTTTTCCGCAAGCTGCGCCAAGCGAATGTAGTGGTCAACTTCTGTTCCTGCATGGGGGTCGCTCTCGGGCAATCGCCACGAGGACTCGTGGTGCCCGGTAGTTAGCAAGAATGCGTTGAGGGTTAAAGTGCGTGCCATAATTCTGGTCCTTATCCGTGAGAGTTGAGAGTTAGGCGCGAGCCCAGCGCGAAAAGTGTCGCTCCAATGCCACAAGGGCTGCATTAACAACAAAGCCGAGAATGGCGACGGTCAAGATCGCTGCATACATTTTTGGAATGAGGAAGCTGGCCTGCGAGTTGGTGATCAGATATCCAAGACCAGCTTTTGCACCGATCATTTCAGCAGCAATTAGAACCAGCACTGCAGAAGTTCCTGCCATGCGAATGCCGGTAAAGATAATCGGCACAGAGGCCGGTAGGACGACCTTTGAAAAAATCTCAAAGTTGTTTAGTCCCAGCGTTTTGCCTGCACGAATCAGCAGTGGATCTACGCTGCGTGCGCCCAGAATGGTGTTGAGCAGAACCGGGAAGAACGCTGCGTAGAGCACGATGGTGACCTTGGAGAGTTCGCCAATGCCAAGAGTGAGAGTGAATACCGGTAACAGTGCCAGGGCCGCAGTGTTTCGGAATACTTCCAGAAGCGGATTCAGAAAATCTCCGATTCGCGAGAACCATGCCACCACTAGCCCCACCGGTACACCGATCACCAGGGCAAGAAGGAAACCGATGGCTGAGCGTCCTAAGCTGGCGGAAATATGTGTCAGCAGATCTCCGCTCACGATCATTTTCCATAATTGCTGAAGTACCTCGTGCAATGGTGGAAGGAAGACCTTGGAGGCCGGTTCAAGGAGAAATTGTGGAATCAGTTCCCACACCAGTAAGAACCCGATGATTGCTCCGGAACGGTAGAGCGTTTTCCTTATCGTTGCCCCAGCTCGTCCCGTTGGTGCTGTTCGTTGCGCGGACGAAGTTTCAACTCTGATCTGCTGATCTGGCAATGCTAGTGTGCTCATGCTGTGGCTCCTGAAGAAATCAAGGTTTTTTCGACCGACGCGGCTACGTCTTGGCGACTGTGGCTATGTAACAGTGACCAGATGTGATGACGGTACTCACCGAACTGCTGGGTTGAGCGGATGTCATCTACCGACTGGCGATCTTGAAGATCAATGTTCACAATTTCCTTGATCTTCCCTGGTCTGGCGGACATGACCGCCACTTTCTGCCCTAGGTAGACCGCTTCTTCAATACCGTGGGTAATAAAAACGATGGTGGTCTTGGTGCGTTTCCAGATGTCCAGCAACAGGTCTTGAAGCTGTTCGCGAGTTTGCGCATCCAGCGCTGCGAATGGCTCGTCCATGAGCAAGACCTTTGGTTCGTGGGCAAGAGCTCGGGCAATCGCTACACGCTGTCTCATTCCTCCGGAAAGTTCGTGCGGGTACTTATCTTCCACGCCTTCTAGGCCAACCAAGCGTAGGTATTCGTGCGCTCGTATCCGGCGTTCGGCCTTGTTCAGGCCCTGACCATGTCGCGCTTGGCTTTCCAAGCCGACCTGAACATTGGCTGCTGCGGTGAGCCACGGGAACAGCGCATATTGTTGAAAGACAACTGAGCGTTCCAGGCTAGGCCCAGAAATAGGCTGCCCGTCAACGAGAACTTCGCCTTGGCTCGGTGTGCTCAACCCAGCAAGGATGTCCAACAAGGTGGACTTACCGCATCCGCTCGGTCCCACCAAGGTGAAGAATTCGCCGTCCTCAATCCACAGATCAAGTGAATCGATGGCCGTGACTGCGCTTTGGTCGCTAGCGCCAGTACGTTGGAACTTCTTGCTCAGATTTTTGATTTCAATTCTCGACATGATCGGTCATTACCCTTCGCTCGCGAGATCGTTAAATTCGTTGGTGTAGTACTCGCTGGGTGTTATTTCACCGTCAACGATTCCGGTGCTCTTCAACCATTCGGACCATCGGCTGAAGTCTTCATCTGAGATCGGCGCATTCTTGCCTACGCCATAACCGTTGAAATACTGCAGAGCTTCAACATCTTCGCCACGATCTCTGGACTCGATGATGTCCGTCAATTTTCTGAGCACTTCTTCACGTGAATGCGATGACGCCCAGTTCGCCGCTTTGGCGGTACCCGTTGCCAGAGCATGTGCCGCTTCGGGATATTCAGCGATGAAATCGTCACGCAATACGTATTCACCACCATTGAAGTTGTCAAAAACTTCAGTGTCCCGGAAGACTTCCCGCAGATCCCCTTGTTTCACGGCATGGACCTGGGCTGCACCAGAGAGTGCCCCGACGTCTACCTGATGGGTGCGAACCGCTTGCTCGGTATCTGTCGGCGGCAGAACGACTAGCTGAACTTGGTCAATCTCGTCCGGGCTTAATCCTTGTGCTTTCAGATAGGTGTGGATCACGGCTTCGGAGTGAGCTCCGAGGGTGTTGACCGCGACAGTCTTTCCAATCAGATCCCGGGCTTCTTTAATGCCGCCGTCTTTCGCGGCATAAAAACCAACAAAGTAATCGTCATTGGAGCCGTAGTATGAGGCGACCGCGGTCACCGGGGAGCCAGCTTCTTGTAGCTTTACAACTGCGCCGGCAAATGCGCCACCGATGTCGGTCTCGCCGGTCGCCGTGTTTTGAATGGACAGCGGACCGCTGGAGTTATTGCCGACCCATTCCAGCTTAATGCCGTCAAGATATCCGAGGCCGGCAGCCAGCTCAATGAGCGTTACGGTGTTGGCTGCGCCTTCGTAGCGGACATTGACGGTGCCGTCTGCATTCTTCAGATCAGTGCCGTGTGCGGAGGCTGTGCATGACGCCAGCAAAAGTGCTGGTGCCAGCAATAGCGTTGCCGCGCCTTGGCGCTGCCGTCGAGTAAGCGGGGTCTTGAACATCTTTGGTATTCCATTTCCTTTGCCGGTGCGGGCTGTTGCTAGCCATACAAGCACCTTTGGAAAGGGTCAGAAAGGGGCTCTGAAACCTGGTGAAATTCAGTGAAACGCGAAGTCAAAGTCGCTATCAGATGTCCGGAAAAGTCCTTGATGTCTGCACCTGTTGTAGCCAGAGGAAACATCGGGTCATAGTGCCTTCAGCACGGCGTTAATTTGGTTTAACAAGTCGCACAGAGTCCCGTGTTTTTAGCGGGTATCGGCGCGGGCGACTCTACGTATCAGTCATAGAAAGACATGTTCAGTATGTGTGCGGCAGTAGAAAATCAGCTTGTCGATTTTTATGATGATCTCCAGTTCACTCGTGCAGTGAACATGTCGCACAGGTGTTATCCGGGCATAAAAAATCCCCGCCTTCCAAAAAGGAAGGCGGGGATCTTCGCACCAGTGCGAAAGACTACTTACGTAGGCCCAAGCGCTCGATCAGCGTACGGTAACGCTCGATGTTGGTGTTCTTCAGGTAGCCGAGCATACGACGACGACGACCAACCAGAGCCATAAGGCCACGGCGGGTGTGGTGATCATGCTTGTGCATCTTCAGGTGCTCGGTCAGGTCCAAGATACGGCGGGACATGACGGCAATCTGAACCTCAGGCGAACCGGTGTCACCCTCGTGGGTAGCGTAAGCCTTGATGATTTCGTTCTTGATAGTGGCATCCAATGCCATAACAAACTCCTAGAGTTGGACCGCGTTCATAAGTCAGTGCAAACGCCGAAGCGTCTACGGTGGAAACTCGCAACCGCGGACTGCAGCGAGAACCATCGTCAATCATATCACCGACGGGCACGCCGGCGGGACCTCCAGGCATGGGTGAGATACGGCACCTGTACCTTGTCGCCCAGTTCATGACCCAGATGCTCGTTCCAATACCACCGTAGGTTTGATTCAACCTTGGCTTGGGTTGTCGGCGAAGATTTGCGGTAGTAGCTGCGCGACTTAGTCAGCTCAACGATCTCTTCAAAATCCAGCGACATCGACCAGTGCCAAATACCGTGTTCAGGTTTGCTGAATTCACGACCCAAAGGCGGTTCAAGCTCGGGACGGTGTACATCTCCAGCATGCATAATGCGGGCTAGCCGGTGCACCCACGGAACAGAGACGTCGAGTTGATTCCACAATAAAGTGAGCCAACCGTGATCATGCAGCAGACGGGCAGCCTCAGCACTGGCTTTGGGATGATCCACCCAGTGCCATGCTTGCGCGTAGGTCACCAGATCAACGCTGTCCTCGTCCAAGCTGGTAGCTTCGCCCGAGGCGCACACCGTGGCCACCTGTGGAAGTCGCTTCGCCAAGACCGAGAGCATGTCTTGGGACGGATCAACAGCGGTGACGTCCAACCCCTGTGCTACCAGTTGTTCGGTAAAGATCCCCGATCCACAACCAATATCAACTGCCACTTTTGGCTGGTCCTGCAGGGTGAAGTCCAAGGCCAGCTGTGGATAGGACGGACGGATCTTGTCGTAACTCTCAGCACCGGACTGGAATGCTGACGCTAATTCGTCACGACGCGTGGCACTGACCACAAAAGCACGTTGTGGCAGAGATGGAATTTCAGACATGAGACTTAGCGCGGTTCAACGGCCAGCACTGCGCGAGCTTGATCCACGTCCTGGGTCATCTGCTCAATCAAAGCTTCGATACCGCGGTAGGCGACCATAGGGCGCAGGTGTGAGATAAACTCAACAACAATCTGCTGACCATAAAGGTCAAAGTCTTCAACACCTTCATCTGGGCGGTCGATCACGTGGGCTTCTACCACCCGGGAGACACCATCAAATGTTGGGTTGGAACCCACCGAAATGGCGGCTGGCCAACGGACCTCGGCCTCGTCGATAACCCAACCGGCGTACACACCATCGGCAGGAATGATGCCGGTGGCTTCAGGATCAAGGTTTGCCGTTGGAAAACCCAGCTCGCGTCCGCGGGCATGCCCGTGGACCACTTCACCGCGCATCCGGTGGGGCCGGCCGAGGATCTGGGCTGCTGCTTCAACGTTGCCTGCAGCTAGTTCTTCGCGAACCCAGGTCGAAGACAAACGACGCTTATCCCCTACGTCTTGCACGCCGATGACATCGAAGTTGTACTTCTTGCCCAGCTCTTGCATGTAGCTGAAATCGCCGGAGTTGTTACGGCCAAAGCGGACATCGTGACCAACCACGACCGCGACAGCGTGAAGCTTTTCAACGATCAGTGAGCGGACAAAATCTTCAGCGCTTTGGTCAGCAAATTCAAGGGTGTAATGGATCATCAGCGTGGCATCCAAGCCAACGCTGGCCAAGGTATCAATCCGATCAGCGATTCCCATGATCAGCTGTGGAGCAGCCTCGGGGCGATGCACCAGTGCTGGGTGCGGGTCAAAGGTGATGGCCACCGATTGAGCAGAGCGCGCCTTGGCTTGAGTGACTGCTGCGTCGAGCACTTCGCAGTGCCCCAAATGAACACCATCAAAGTTGCCAATGGTCACGACAGTGGGAGCCACATCCGTGGGGACGGCGTCCAAGCCCTTCCAATAGTGCACTTTGCTCCTTTAGAAATTCTTGTGGTGAGTAGAGAACCCACCGAGGCAATTCTTACACGTCTTTAGGCCAGACGCTCACTGCGGTTACGGTAAAGCCACCACAAGCCAACAATTGGCAGTACCAGCGGAATGTAACCGTAGCCTTCACCGAAACCACTCCACACCGATGGGTGGGCGAAAATTTCAGGATGAGTCAATGACAAAATGCCCACAACGATCACACCAACAAGTTCAACGCTCACTGCCCACAGCGAGACAAGCCATGCGCGCGACTTAGAAGATGACAGTGAGAACGTGGCGACAATGTAGATCAGGCCGGAAAGCAATGACAGCGTGTAGGCCACCGGCGCTTCATCAAACTTGCTCACGATTTGGTACGCACCACGAACGGTTGCCGCCAGAGACAAGATGCCATAGACCGCAATAATCACTCGGCCTAGGCCAGTGGAGCGGCTTGGCTTTGGACCTTTAGCGGCATTGCGAGATTGTGCAGCCTGCATGATCCGTGAGTTACGAGGATTCTGACTCATGTTGTTTACTCCTAGTGCCAGATTTGTTCCATACGGAACAGCATGATGAAGGTGACGGCTGCCGAGGCACCCAACACCGCATTTGACCAGCGACTCTTTTCACTGACAGCCCAGAAGAATGCCAACGGTGGCATGATCAGCGCGGTGATCAGATATCCCCAGAATTCCAGCGGGTCGCCCTGTACAGCGTTTCCGCCGGCCTGCCTGATCGCGGCAGCAACGCCGTAAACAATCAAGAAGACTTCAGTTGCAGCTGCGCCGATAAGAGCCCAGTCATCCGGGTGCTTGCGAATGATGGTCGCCACCACAGCAACAAGCAATGCCAGTGCACAAACGATGACTCCGGCGATGAAAAATCCGTTCAAGGCAAACAACGGTTCAACCTTTACTTAGCGGTGAAGACTAGGGCCGTACGAGCTTTTTCGCCCTTGTCCTCCAGCAATGCCACCAGCACCCCATTGGGTGCAAAGGCTGCGACGGTCTGGCCAGGCTCAATGTCCATGCTCAGGTGGGATGCGGCAATGGTGCGCCCGAAGGACAGCTCCATCGCTTCATCCACGCTCACCGTACGGTTAGGGAACAACGCAGCGGCAGCCTTCTCAAGGGGCAGCATGGTGAATTCATTAGCCAGCTGTTCCAGAGTGCTAGTCAGATCAATCTTGTACGGGCCAACCTCGGTACGGCGCAACTCCGTCAGGTGTCCACCAACATCGAGTGCTTCGCCCAGATCGCGTGCCAGTGCACGGATGTAGGTTCCGGAGGTGCAAGAAACGGTGACGTCCACGTCAAGGATCTTGCCGCCGTTTTCTCGACGGATTTCGTGAATCTCGAAGCGTGAAATAGTCACCGGACGCGCCTTGAGTTCTACCTGCTCGCCGGCTCGCACACGTGCATAGGAGCGCTTACCATCAACCTTGATGGCTGAAACTTGGCTTGGTATCTGCTCAATATCACCGCGGAGCTTTGCTACTTCACGTTCGATATCTTCATCGGTGACCGCAGCAGCAATACGCTGAGAGATAATTTCGCCTTCAGCATCGTCGGTGACAGTGTTTTGTCCCAGACGGATGGTGGCGGTGTAGGTCTTATCGTGACCAACGATGTAGGTGAGTAAGCGGGTCGCCTTGTTAACACCGACAACAAGCACACCTGTGGCCATCGGGTCTAAGGTGCCAGCATGGCCCACCTTGCGGGTGCCTGCGAGTCTACGGATACGACCAACCACGTCGTGGGAGGTCAATCCTTGATCTTTGTCGACTAGTACCAGGCCCGAGGCCTGCTCTTGCGTGTTCTGCCCGGCTTTACTCACGCCTTCCAGTATATGGCTTAGGCAGAAAATTCACCCGTCTTGCCGTTCAACCGTGGCCGATGCCACGTCGCATCCCAGATTGTTCCTGCCACGGATTGCAGATAAGTCCTTCCAGGCTCTGCGAATTGGCCGCAAAATAAATTTTTTCAAGAGATTCCAATCCGTTGGGCATCCTGCCCCGAATGCTCATTGACCACCTGATCCGCACGGACAGGAAAAGGACCGACGACATCAGTCGCGGCGAAGCAAGGAGAAAATCATGAAGCGCACATACAGCAAAGTCGCTGGAGCATTCGGGCTCATCGCAGTCGCCGCCATGGGACTGAGCGCCTGCTCGACCGGTTCGGAAACCATGGAATCACCCACCGCCTCCGCCACGGAGAGCAGCTCGTCCATGGCCAGCGAATCTGCAATGGATCCGGCAAGCAATCTGGTGGGCAGCGGCTGCGCAGCCTATGCCGAAGCAGTGCCAACCGGTGACGGTTCGGTAGCAGGCATGGCCAAGGATCCAGTGGCCGTTGCAGCTTCCAACAACCCGCTGCTCACCACGCTGACTTCCGCAGTTTCCGGAAAGCTGAACCCGGACGTTGACCTGGTCGACACCCTCAATGGCGACGAATTCACCGTCTTCGCTCCGGTTGATGACGCATTCGCCGCAATCCCGAAGGATGACCTGGCCGCTGTGGCCAAGGACGCGGACACCCTGAGCAGCATCCTGACCTACCATGTGATCCCCGGCCAGATCGCACCAGATGATCTGCCCGGAACCCATGCAACCGTCCAGGGCGAGGATGTAGAAGTCACCGGCAGCGGCGACGACCTCGAGGTCAATGGCGCTTCGGTCATCTGCGGTGGCGTGCAGACCGCCAACGCGACCGTGTACCTGGTGGACACCGTCCTGATGCCACCAGCCAAAAAGTAGCAACGGCGCAATTGCAAGGCCGATGGCCTGAAGGTGATGCATGGAGTCCAAATCCAGGCATCACCTTCGCTGGTTCAACGGGCCGTGCTCCCCCATCGGCAACTTTCGCAAAGCGCCACGGAACAGCAGACAGCGAAACAGACACAGATGCGTGAGACTCTAGGATTCATGAGTTCAAATAGACTCGACTCCATGGAAGACGATTCCGTTCAAACGCCGGACGCCCTGATGCAACAGGTCGCGCTGGGACAAGAAGCTGCCTTCGAATCGCTCTACGATGCCATGGCTTCCCGAGTCTTCGGACTCGTGCTGCGGGTGCTTCGCGACAGGGCGCAGAGTGAAGAAGTCACCCAAGAAGTTTTCGTCGAAGCCTGGCAGCAGGCCCGGCGCTTTGATCCGGCACGCGGCACCGCAGCTTCCTGGCTGCTGACCATTGCCCATCGCCGAGCCGTGGACCGTGTGCGTTCGAGCCAAGCAAGCCAAGCGCGGGATTTGCGCGTTGGAATCAAGGACTTCCAAGACAGCTACGATGATGTGGAAGAGAACGCCATCTTGCACGATGAAACCGTGCGCGTTTCCCAGGCACTGCAACGGCTCAGCGCGCCTCAGCGCGAGGCCATACACCTGTCCTACTTTGGCGGATACACCCACCTGGAAGTCGCCGAGATTCTGAAAATACCGGTGGGAACCGCCAAAACGCGAATACGCGATGGAATGAGCAAACTTCGAGACCTGATGGGAGTGGCGTAATGGACAAGCATGAAAACGAGCGAACCGATAGCTTCGCCCGGGACGCCCTGGAAGACAAAGAACGCGAGGACCTGCTCAACCAGTCTCCGAATTCCGCCCAGGCTCGCCAGGAACTCGATGCACTGCAGGAAACTGCAGGATTGCTTGGCTTGGCGGCACAGCCGGTTGCGCCTCCGCCACGGTTGAAGGCCAACATCATGTCCGCCATCCGCACCACCGAGCAGCTCCCTCCCGTTGCGGACCAGGCACCCACCCTGGGCAGCTCCCCCGCAGCCGTCCCAGCCACCGAGGCTCCGGGGGAACCTGGTTCCGCTGCAGAACCTCCGGTCCAGCAGACAGGAACAGGACGCGGCACGCAGCGCTTCTTTGCCCTGGCCGCCGGCGTGCTGCTGCTGGCAGCAGTGGCCTTGGGAGGATTGGCGATCAACCAGACTTCCGAGCAGCGCGAGTTGGAGAACAAGATGGCCGCCATGGCCTCGCATGAAGAAGAGCTCGCGCGGATTCTGGGCGCCCCTGATGCGAAGTCAAAAACGCAGACCTTGAAGGACGGAGCCCGTGTCACGCTTTCCTATTCGGCCGATGAGGGCTTGATGGCTGTTTCCACCTCCGGCATGCCGGCTCTGTCCAGCGACAAGGGCTATGAGCTATGGCTGATTTCGGCCGATGGGGCAGTTTCTGCGGGCATGCTCACCGGCCCCGATGCCGATGGCATGATCATGGTTTCAGATCCGATGAAGGACATCACGCATTTCGGGATCACTGTGGAGCCAGCTGCTGGATCCCCTGCCCCGACAACAGATCCCATCATGGTCCAGTCGCTGTGAAGCCGCAAAAAATCTCGTAGCCGATTCCAATCCGCATCGCAGGATGTTCCGAATACATGGTGAGTGGTTGTTCCCCTGCGATCGGCAGGGGAACATGGATCGCAACGCATGAGGTGAGTGGCAGTGGGCATTTCAACGAAACGCAACGACAGAGTTCTCGTATTCCACGCGGTGGCTGGAATCTGTTCGGCAGCAGCCATGTTCGCCGTGGCCCAGTTCGCTTCGGCATTTTTTAATAGCGCCTCGTCACCGTTTTTCGCCTTGGGCTCGGCCATCATCGACCTGACTCCGCCATGGCTCAAGGACTTTGCCATCGCGACCTTCGGCACCAATGACAAGCTGGCGCTGTTCATATCCATTGGCGTCGTCGCAACGGTCCTGTCCGCGGTAGTCGGCCTGCTGGCTAAGCGAAGCTTCGCCCTTGCCTGCACCGCCATCGTTGCCTTGGCCGTGGTGATGTCCAGCGCAGTGGTCACCCGTGCGTCCACCAGCCTGCTTGATATTGTCCCAACGGTACTCGGCGCGATTGCCGGCATCGGGGTTTTGCAGTGGCTCAACCGGCTGGCTTCAGCCACGGCCGCGCCTCCGGGCGAGGACGCCAGCACCCCGGGTCCAAGCCGCAGAACCTTCCTGCTCGGTTCGGTCCTGGCCCTGGCCGCCTCGGCCATAGCTACCGGCGCTTCGAGCTCGATCTCCGCTGCGCGGAACATGGCTGAGGCTGCCCGCAAGGCCTTGCGCTTGCCTGCGCCCCGTACCAAGGCAAAACCCCTGCCGGCAGGGGTTCAGGTCGAGGAAGCGGATATGCCACGCTTCGTTACCCCGAACCGGAATTTCTACCGTATCGACACCGCACTTTCGGTGCCCCAAATCGACCCGGGACAGTGGTCCTTGCGGGTTCACGGCATGGTGGAGAAGGAATTCACCATGAACTTCGACGAGCTGCTGGACCAAGAGCTCGTGGAAACCTATCTGACGCTGACCTGCGTATCGAATCCGGTCGGCGGCGACCTGGTAGGCAACGCACAATGGCTGGGCTATCCACTGCGCCACCTGCTGGAACGCGCGATTCCCCAAGCCGGCGCAGATATGGTGCTGTCCACGTCGCATGACGGCTTCAGTGCTTCAACCCCGCTGGAAGTTCTGAGAGATGACCGGATGGCCTTGCTGGCGATCGGCATGAATGGAGAGCCGCTGCCATTCGAGCACGGGTTCCCGGTGCGCATGGTGGTTCCTGGCCTGTACGGCTACGTGTCTGCTACCAAATGGGTGGTCGATCTGGAAGTCACCCGGTTCCAGGACAAGGCTGCCTATTGGACGACTCGCGGTTGGTCCGAACGCGGTCCTATCAAGATGTCTTCCCGGATCGATACGCCTCGCCCATTCGCCAAGGTACCCGCAGGGGACGTCGTGCTGGGCGGTACCGCCTGGGCCCAGACCCGCGGCATTTCCCGCGTGCAAGTGCAGATCGATGACGGACCATGGGAAGATGCCGACTTGGCAGCCGAGGCCTCCTTGGATACGTGGCGACAGTGGCGCTTCGTGTGGAAGGATGCGACGCCCGGCGCACATTCGGCAACTGTACGCGCCTACGACGCACAGGGCCAGTTGCAGACCAGCGAGAAAGCCAACCCGGTGCCCAATGGCGCCAGCGGCTGGCAACGCCTGCAATTCACCGTGCAGTAGGCGCTGACTGTAGCCTACTGGCTACGCAGCACCTTGATGACTTTCTCAACCCTGCGGGTGCGGGTATCTTCTCCCCTAGCTTGAACGATCGGGTCTACGTGCCCACGTTGTTTGCTGTAGGACAGCTGGCTCCACGCATCAAGTAGCTCTGGTTCCGCAGAGAGCAGCACAGCCAGCGGTTCAGGGATTTCCACGGTGCGTGGTTCTTCATCCAGCTCTAGCTTCACGGTAATTTCGTCCCCCGCACCTTTGCCGGTATTTGCACGAGTCTCGGAGTTAAAAGAAACAAGAAACTGTCCGCCCATGGAGGCGATAGTTGTTCGGTAGGTGTAGTCGCCATTAATTTGAACTGTCACCGGTACACGTTTGCCACGACCAAATCCGTAAACAATTTCATCGGGCACGACCAGCCCTACATTGTTCCCGGTGCTGGCAATCAGGGTGGTGGTGAATTCTGGCATCTACTTGCACCTTTGTTCGAATCCGTTAGTGGTTTCTCACGCTATCTCATCAGCAACGTGAGCACTAGGGTTCTGGCGTTTAAACGTCAGATGCCCGGGCCACCACGCATTATGCGTAGTGATCCGAGCATCAAACTGAGTAGGACTAGAACAAGGAAGCTTAAGCTTCTTCTTCCTCTTCGTCCTTCTTGTATGGGTCCTGGTCCCCTGCGAAGTCTTTGCCTTCGCGAAGGGCTGCAACTTCAGCGTCCTTCTCGCGGGCCTTAGCCAGCAGTTCCTCAAGGTGCGAGGCACCTTCAGGGATTTCGTCGGCTACGAAGGCCAGCGTTGGGGTCAGACGGATGGTCAGGTTGCGGCCCAATTCCTTGCGCAGCGCACCGCCGCGCTTTTCCAGCGTTTCGGCGATATCCTTCTTCATCTCGTCATCACCAAAGACGGTGTAGTACACCGTAGCGTGCTGCAGGTCGTTGGTAACGCGGGCGTCGGTCACGGTGACATTATCGATGCGTTCGTCTTTGATGACGGTGCGCAGCGACTGGGCCATGAGGACCTGCACGCGCTTAGCCAAGCGTGCGGCGCGGGCTGAATCAGCCATGGTTTTCTCCTAATGGTTCAAAACTCGTGGGCGCTTGACCAAATCTTATCGGTCAAACGCCCACGAATCAGTGAGTCACACTGCTAATTGCTGGTGAGCAATTAGTCGCGTGGCTTTTCGCGCATCTCGAAGGTCTCGATGATGTCGCCGTCCTTGATGTCGTTGAACGACCCCAGGCCGATACCACATTCGAAGCCTTCACGGACCTCGGTGACATCGTCCTTTTCGCGACGTAGCGATTCGATCGACAGGTTGTCGCCAACCACGTTGCCATCGCGTACCAAGCGAGCCTTGGAATTACGCTTGATGGTGCCCGAGCGGATGATCGAACCGGCAATGTTGCCGAACTTCGAGGAACGGAAGACCATGCGGATCTCGGCGGTACCGAGGGCAACTTCTTCGTATTCCGGCTTGAGCATGCCCTTGAGCGCTGCTTCGATGTCGTCGATAGCGGAGTAGATGACCGAGTAGAAGCGCATATCCACGCCTTCTTTGTCAGCCAGTTCAGACACGCGCTCGGCTGGGCGGACGTTGAAGCCAATGATGATGGCGTTGTCCACGGTAGCCAGGTTGACGT